>Ga0181408_1000001_pt1 | contig 144435 bp, 184 predicted proteins | sample 31SPOviralmetaG_FD_130137 | JGI IMG/M metagenome (GOLD analysis project Ga0181408, IMG submission 130137) | Marine viral communities from the oligotrophic San Pedro Time Series (SPOT) site, San Pedro Channel, CA, USA - 31 SPOT_SRF_2012-02-16 | ecosystem: Environmental > Aquatic > Marine >...
AATATTTTTTGATTCCCATTGCCTGGAATTGCCAGATTTTTATAAGGAACATCTAAATGATCAGCAAGTTTTGCGACAACTGTCTTTTCGTGGTGACTGTTATCTATGAATCCTTCTAGTTCATCTCCCCAAACGTAACTACATCCTCCTGCCAGTAACATTTTTATTTGGCCGTCCTAACTTCTTTGTACCCGAAATCTTTCCAAGGATATAAAGCATCATTATCGGGCGTTTGTTTTCTATCAGTTCTATAGTCATGGTATCTATTAATCTTCGCTCTAGCACCAAAGTTAATAAACCGTCTGAAGTGATCTGTCGGTTTACGAGTTTCCGCCATGTGCCATGCAGTAGGAATATTAGGCCATATAACAAGTCGATTGTTAATGTACTTTATTCTCTTGGATTCTATTGTATCCTTACTCAAATGTAAAGCACTATCGTCCGACTCATCATCGTCTTCCTTCAAGTATAGAAATCCAGAAATCAAAGTCTTACCTTGGTCTAAATGCCATCCAATAGTTTTTTTAGGTTCTTTAAGACTATTGTAAGCACCATAACAAATACTACCACATGTAAAATCAGTATCTTCAAAATTAGGATAAAAATCAGTAAAAACTGGATTAAACGCCTCTCTCAACATTTTTGTGAAATTTTCGTTATTGAGAAGATTGTCCAGAACACAATCTACAATAAATCTAAACTTATCGGAAAAAATATCATTACTAACATTAGCGATACGACAATCACCTGCCGATCTATGCGGATTATTCGAATCACGATAAACTTCGAACCTCCAGTAGTCTGGCATATCAACTTTAGAAGCGTAATTCTTTAGATCGTCATTATTTGCGAGAAAATCCAATACGTATTCGTTCGTTATAAAATCATCAATGATAATATGTGGTGTTGGTTCTAAATATAACTTAGGTTCGATCTTAAACATATTAACCTTCGCAGGCTCTGCACTCATCGTCCTCAGATGATTCGACTATAGTCTTGTTCATAAAGTTCTGTAGTTCGTCCCACCCACCAACATATTGTCCTTCGATGTAGATCTGCGGTACAGTCTTAACCTTACGACCAGTTACTTCTGCCGCTGTCTTACCGATGTCTGCGAGGTCAATATAGTCGTATGGAATACCACGTAATTTTAACTCATCTTTTGCCATTTGGCAATAGGGACAATTCTTTTTACCATAAACAATAGTACGAGAGTCTTCCGCAAGCGCAACTCGTTCTACTTTCTCCGATACATTCTCTGCACGTTGTTTCGCCTCGGTACGTAGATAGTACAGACCCTTCAGTCCTTTATCCCATGCACTGTAGTGTACTCGACTCACATAAGACTTCTCTGCACCAGCAGGGAAGAATAGGTTGACACTCTGACCTTGACAGATAAACGGTTGACGTTCAGCTGCATGTTGTACTACCCACATCTGATCGAGTTCTTGGGCAGTTCTAAACACTGACTTCTCGCCTTCAGTCAGGAACGGTAAGTGTTGTACCGATCCTTTGTTTGTGATTATGGATGTCCAATTGGATTCATTGTTTTCACCCTTTTCCTCTAGTAGTTTCGTCAAGTACTTGTTCTTCACAAGGAATGAACCAGCACGTGTACGGTGCGTATATGCATTCGCCTTCAACGGTTCAATAGATGGACTCGTTGATAGGATTACTCCGCTTGATGCATTTGGTGCGATTGCCATAAGGTGCGAATTTCTTTTGCCTGATCCTTCACCGTCTGGGTACTCTCCTCGTTCATCTGCGAGTTGTTCTGTCTCTGCGTGTGCTCGAGAGTTAATTGTTTCGAATACAACTTTATTGATCTCTCTTGCGGTTTCTGACTCCCATGCAACCCCATGTTTCTGGAGGAGTGAATGGAATCCCATAGCGCCGAGACCGATCGAACGTTCTCGTGCGGCTGAGTATTTTGCTCTTTCAATCGTGTCTGGAGCGTTGTCGATAAAATACTCAAGGACATTATCAAGCATACGAACAAGATCTTGTACAATAGTGGTGTCTTTCCACTCATCATAATACTCCAGATTTAAAGAAGACAAACAACATACGGCAGTACGTTCTGCATCTGTGGGCAAGTGTATCTCGTTACATAGGTTAGATCCATGAATCTTTAATCCTTTTTCTTTCAGTGGTTGTGGTAGATCTGCATTCGCAGTATCAATAAAGTTCAGGTAAGGTTCACCTGTACGGAATCGTGTCTCAAGGATACGTTCCCATAGTTTACGAGCATCGACTGTGTCTTTAACACCGTTGTCCTTTGGATCACGAAGATCAAAAGAACTTCCCTGTTTAACTGCCTCCATAAACTCGTCACTAATATTAAGTGCATTGTGGAGGTTCAATGCTTTACGTTGCACATCACCTGTCGGGATACGCATGTTTAGAAATTCGATAATGTCAGGGTGACTCACGTCCATGTAAGCTGCATACGAACCTTTACGAGTCTTACCTTGACGGTATGCAATCATGTCCGCATCTACTGTGTGTAGGAAAGGCATTGGGCCAGGCGCAATGTCCGATACAGTTCTTACAGCAGACCAATGTCCGCCAACACCCCCGCCATAAACAGACAACCAACGTAACTCGCTGGAATGGCTAATAAGACCCTCAAGACTATCTGGTACATATGTGAGAAAACAAGAGATGGGCATTCCCTTACCTTTTTTCTCTCCGTTGGGAGCGTTCGATAGTACTGGACTAGCAAACATAAAATACTTATTACTAACGTAATCATAAAGACGTTGAGCAAGGGCATAATCGGTTTCCCCTTTGTATGTTGCCCATGCAGTAGCTGCACGTGCGTAGGCTTGTTGTGGTGAGTCTTCTTTTTCAGTTAAATAAAAATCTTTCAACATTCCTACTGCGTAATCTGCGAGTAGTTTATCCATAGATTTATTAATTTTTATTTTCATATTTTATCCGTTATACTGTGGTGTAATTGTAGACTGGTTCGGTCTCGGTAAAGTCAACCTCTTCGACCAAAAACTGTTTGCCTGTTTTTTGAAACTCACGAAGAACATTTAACATGTAATCCATCTGTTCATCTTCGTCAAGTAGACCTTCCCACAACATATGATTGGTCAGGGATTGATCGTAGTTCTCTACAATAAATCTGTGGGGGTGAAGATATTTATCATCGCAACCATCTACAGGCACATAAAACAAACGACTGGTCAGTCCCATTTGGTCGTATTCATCTTGTTTTTTATGTATCCATTTGGTATCGTCACCTTCGTGGATAAAGATGACCACGTCTCCGTAGTCTACAAATTCTGACAAATTTATATTCCTTCTGTTGGTTTTTATTAGGGGGGTATTATATCACTTTGAGCGTGACTTGTCAATAGCCCTTGAACCAAACCAGAAAGAAATAATTGCAGCAAAGATTGCCTTGGTGTCATCGTCCCATAGGACGTTTAATGCTTCCGACAATTCCGCACCTTTACTGAGAGTGTCATTCAATAGACTGACCTCAATAGTTACGAACAATGCAAAAAAAGCATATGTGATAACTGGACGAACAGACTTCTGAAGGCCTGCAATGAATCCAGTTGATTTTGAGATTGCGATATCATGATCGACTAATCGTTGATGTTCTTGATCAGATGCTTGTTGTTCATACATCTTGATGTCTTGATCGAAACCCATCTTGCGGAGTTCCGCCATGTGGGTCATTTCTTCAAGTTTAAATTTATTCTGTGCCTTTGTCTTAAAGTGATCCATGATGCCCGGCACTACCGATCCACCAAATCCTAAAAGACTACCTAACATTCCACTCATCATGGTCATTCACTCCAATTCGTTATGCGCTGTCTTTACCCATCATGCGCTTTAATATTTTTTCCATATCTTTACGTTTTATTTTTCTATCATACTTCTTACGCATGACAACAGTAGAAGAGTCGTCCCCTGTGCCTGCCACTCCTGTACCAGTAGACATTGTAGGGGCGTCCTCTAGAAACTTTTTAAAATTCTTCACTTGTGATCTCCAGATTTTTTTCGGTCAACGAGTTTTTATGTACAAAGACGAATTAATTGTTTTTGGGAAAGTTTCGTCATATCCATTAGTGTAATCAGTTATTTCATACATTAAATTATGAAAATAATCATAACCCAAATCTTCGAGGTGATCAGATATAATTTTACTGGTCTCTTCGTGACCAACAGAGTCACTGTTCATTACCCAAATATAATTTGGTTCTAACTTTTTCGCTATTTTTATATCGTGTTCTAAAGTGTCGATATCACCATCAATACAAACAATATCATATTTTTTATAATTTGGATCGTCCTCTGGATTATATTCTAACGAACTCAAAGTATCGTATTGGAATCTATGAGTGAAACGTGACTCCAGTTTTCTCATATTAGATTCAATAAAAATTTTATTTGTTTTATCAAAAGTTGTAACTTCAAGATTAGAGTCAACAGATAACCAGAATAAACTACTGAATCCAGCGCCAGTGCCTATTTCGAGTATTTTTATTGATTCAGACGGTTCACGCCGATTATCATTATAAAGAACATGTTTCATCTGATAAAACATATTATAATTTTCATTATTAAAATGTGTTTGCCAAGATCTGTTTACAGAGGGGGTCTTCACTGATTCAGTTTCTAAATCTCTGTAAAGGTCTTCCATGTCACTGAATTTTATTTCTACATTTTCCATCATTACTACCTTGTTATCTCGGATACACTTATGTAAATGGATTGTCCAGACTTCTCGTGAACCGCTTCATAAATGTTTAATCCAAGAACATCTGTAAATGGTGCGTTGTTATCTTCGGTCACACGAACTCTATCACCTTTAGTAACAACCTCTGCACACTTAGTTGTCATGCTATCATATTTCATTTTATACATGCCAGGCGATAGTTTGTTCCCTTCTATTACAAACCATTGATGATCTTCCGCAAGAACATCCAGTATATCGATGCCTGTTTCTTTGTGGATCTTCATCAAGTTTGAATCTGACAGTTCACCGTGTTCTTTGATCAATGCGAGTGCAGCCCCATAACGTGCGACTGCTGACTGACCGCCTGGCACTTTCGCCATGATTCTTTTTATATTGAAAACAAGTCTATGGAAAGGAGTGTAGTGTGAACGATACGCTTCACGATCATCCGTACTATTAGTATTGAAATCTTTATTCTTCTTACCGTCTTTGTCAATAATACCTTTCTTAAACGCATCGGTATCTTCGAACTTGGTAACAAGTAGTTTTAGGAATCTAATTGTATAGACTAGATCCGCAGCTGATTTTAAAATTCCCATTTTATATTCTCAAAGGTTTTAATCTATTTATAATCTGGCAATCTCTCGCAGACGTTCAATTACAAATTTATCCATATTAATCCCAGTAATCTCGTCATTCTTTAATGCACGTAGATATATCAGAAAAGGTTTGAGTGCAGGCCAATGATCTAGTTGAATCTTCTGTGCTAACATCTCTATGGTGGGTTCATTACCAAACACATTTAATAACACGATCAGGTGATTGAGTATTAGTCTTTCTGCTAAATGACCTGTAGAATGATAACGATTCAACAAACGTTTGATATACTTGAATCGTTTGAGGTCTTCGAAAAATTCGTCCTCGTTTATACAGTTGGGACTGTGATAGTGTTTGGCTGCGAATAATGTAAAGTTCTTTTGTGTTAACTCCATTTTACTTTATACTCATAGTTATCAATATTGACTGCATCTGGTCGATTCATTTCTGGCAAGTGCCAATCCTTTATAGACTCATATTTGTTTTTCAAGTTATGTTCTTCTATATAGTCTAAAAGTATCGCAATCCAGTCAAAACTGAGTGTTTCTGTCAATACATCATAATTACTAGAAACTATACTGTCAAAGTCTAGGTTTCGGTGTAAGTAAGAGTAATTTTCTTCAAATCGAGAATCTATTTTTTTTGGATTGGGAATTTCATTATGTACGACCATAGTAAGATTGCCTTTTTTACACAAACATTTCAATCTTAAAAACTCAACTAAATCCTCTCCGATTGTTAGAGTGTTGTCGAATCGAATCAATTCTGCAGCCTTTCTAGAATAAAAAACCATTCGGGTAAAAGTTTCTCTTTGTTCTGAATCGCCATTACCAAAATCCCAACAAAACGTTTCGAATATAGATCTTTCTGTTGCCCATTCTACGTGTTTTTGTTTTTGTTCTTTAGTCAAATTCTTTTTGTTTTGCAACATATGTTCTAAATGTTGTTTAAAAGATTCATTATCATCAATTTTACGAGGTCTTACCCAAGCGGTCACCTTCCATGTTTGTTGAACTTTTAGTTCGTCATTATCTTTGTCGAAAAAATATCTACGTATCTTTCTTGTAAGTTGATTTTTAAGACAAACAATGTCTGGAGGATTTTTTGATCGGGATATTGATTTATATAGATCATAACCATAAGGTGTAATCTCATCATCACCATCAACTTGAACCATGTATTCGTTATCAGATTCAAGGAACAGTTTCATGACAGAATTTTTGCCAGTAGCAGGCGTTCCGTCTGATTCTGTTACGTAGTATTCGATAGAATTTTCTTGACAGTATGCCGAGGCCTGATCAACGAAGTCGTTATTTAGAGAATTAATAACGACTACTTGATCTTTGAATGGTATCGTTGCTGCATGATTTTTTAAATATTCTAACTTTCTATGAACAAGAATATAGAATTTCACTAATTGTCCTTTATTATATAATTTCTTTTATTTGACTCACTAGTTTTGCTTTACTTAGCCTACGGTCTAATTCAACACCGTATTGACGACCTAAAGCTTCTAACTCAGTCTTGGTCATCTCTTGTAAGGACTTTCCACCTACAGGCGCCTCAGTCAATAGAGACGCTTTAGGTTGAATAACTTCTTCGGTTACACCAAAGAATTCATCTATCTGACTTTGAGTGAACCCACTAGATATATAGAGTTCACCTGTTACTGGATCTTCCCAACCACGAAGAGTTGGGACTGCATTTGCACACCAGCCTGGTGCTTTTAGTTTAGACATAATATTAACCTCAATTTTTACTTACGTAATTGTTCCAAGGTTCGTTTAATCAATTCGGATTGTTCCTTAACACCCTTGGGTTTAGAATCACCATTAGCATTGTCGCCTGGACGTTTCTTCGGGGACGGGCCACCTTTCCCTGCTTTGGTAGTTTTATCTACTGCATCATCATAGTTGTCTTCGATTTTTTTGTCAGACTTCTTATGAGCATCAATAAATTCTTTAGACTTAGGCGACTCTTTAGAATCAATCGCTTCACCTTCAGCAGTGTCCGCAGTCTTCTTCTCAGAAAGAGTAACAAGTGCTTCCCACAATGCATCAGACGCTTCTTTATAACTTTCAGAGGCCATTGCTTTAGATACTGCTTTACGTCTCTTGTGAAGGAACTTGTCTGAATCGTCTACATCGCCATCGTTGTCGATGTCTTTGTCTTTACGATCTTTGAATTTCTTTTTAGTCGCTTTAGGTTGAACTTTATCTAGACCTTCACCATCGTCAGACTTGTCGTTGGTGTTGTCTTCTTCAACTTCTTCCTCATCGTCCTCTTTCTTTTTCTTCTTAGGAGGAACTGGTTTCTTTTCTTTGTCGTCATCGTCAGACTTCTCATCGTCTACGTCAACGTCTTTACCAGCAGGAACTGCTTTCTTACCGTCCTTCTCTTCGTCATCAGCTTTCTTCTTACCGACAGCCGCTTTCTTCAGAAGTTCAGGATCGATATCTTCCGATACAGTTTCCTCTACGATTTCTTCTACCTTACCAGAGACAACCTCAGCATATGCCTCTTTCAACTTTTTAATATCTGACATGTTGTCTCCTATTGACTTAACCAGAAGTAGTCAATAACAACACCAACTGTTGCAACTGCTACTAAGTATACTATTGAATTAATAATTTGCACTGTACGTGCGTTATCGTCTACCTTTTTCTCAATTGCATCTAACTTTTGAGAAAACTTATTCATTCTTTCGAAATGATTATTGTGATTGTTCTCGATAGCGATCAACTTCTCCTCCGCACGGGCCAGAGAGATCATGGCATCTGAGAGTTTATCTATCTTCTCTTCGATACGATCTAAACGTTTTTGGTTTGTATCTGCTGCCATTACTTCATCTTTCCCATGTGATTTATACTATTTATACTTCTACGATACGCAATACTAACGTATCTGATCCTTTTATTAGTCGATGGTATTCCATCTTGTTTATACTATAACTATACCCTTCAACTATCTCAACTGGTTCTTCATTGTCCATTTGAAGTTGCCAATCGTGTCCTTCCATGACTATAATCTTTCGGTCTCGTTCATCCCTATGCCAGACCAATTCTTCTTCTTCTACGTGTAACCCAAAAGTTCTTAACCTACTACCATCATGTAAATGTAACTCAAGATAAGGTCGATCTACCAAAAGAAACTACCACCACCCGACAGTCCGAGTTGTTTTGCATATCGTGGTAAACGACATGCCCAGTACGCAGCGGTCATACGATCATTCTGTTGGTCACACTTGTGACGTGCAGCGAATGACTTACGTGCCTTTGGATCATTCAACTTAACTTTAAGTCCAGTTGTGTCACCCCAAGAGATCTTCTTGATGTTACCTGTAGAAGGATCTTTGACGTGTACGTAATACTTCTTAGGGCCACCCGCTTTAGGTTTACCCAGTTCTGGTTGTTTCTTGTCTTCTTCGAAGATGCAATCTAATGCAACGTTCTCTCCATTGAACTCAGCAAACTCACCGAGGTTAGACTCCATGATGTCTACTTCAGATGGGTCGATCTCTAGGTTACCAGCATAGTAATCTTCACGACACTGTCTCCAGTACTCAAAGTACTTCTCTGAACCAACACGGTAGATGTTACTTTCTACTAGATTGGATTCCGATCCGCAGTTACAGTGGTCGTTAAATGATTTCATTTTAGTTTCATTGCCTTTTGTAAGTCCTGTGGACTCTTTGAAGCCATGTTTGAGAACTTCAACTTCTGATCGTTTCTCTTAATACTGTTGTATTTGGTCAGTACTGCTTTGGCAAGATTCTGTTTCAAGTTTACTTTCTTACCGTTCTTGAACTCGATTACTCCACCCTTGGGTAGATCTGCGACTCTACGTAACTGAATGATGATGTTCTTGTCTGCCGCTTTACGGTCATCTGCCGTTGCTTTGTAATCATCTACATCAGCAGCGTCCTTACCTTTTTTACCCATCGCACGGAACGCATCACGTTTTGCGTTCTCTAGAATGCCTTCCTCAAACAACTTTGCAGCCTGTTTGATACTTAGAGTTTTGATATCTCCGAATTGATTCTTGGTTCTAACAGTAACTTTACGACCACTTAAACCTAACTCAAGTGCGTAGGTCTTACCGTCCTTACCACGAACGTTCTTTACTACTGCTTCGTTGACTTCAGGTTTCTCATGGGTGTAACCCATCTTGTCCATCTTCACATGATCTGCGTATGTGTTTGCTTTGTAACCTTTCCCAGTTTTGGGATCATACATCATGTGTGGTTTGAAATCTTTCTCGTCAGCACATTCTTTTTGTTCTTTCTCTTTCTTAGAGATTGCGATTGCAGCCTGTTGAGCAGGTGATACTGCCTCTGCCATCTTGAAAGGTGCTTTCCTACGGATAGTTCCTTTACGTAATGCATCACCGATTAGTTTACCTAACTTGGCACTGTCGTATCTTTTGTACTTGGGCATAGACAATAGAATGTCTTGTGCTTGACTATCAGACTTACCTTTCTTCTTGAGTTGTTCGTAGTCTTTAAATAGATTACGGTTCTCATCAAGTTCTACAGACTCTTGTACAGATTCGATATACATGTTCAACTCGTAACGCTTGTTGTCCAAGTTTGCGACTTGGATATGTGCGTGACGGTTCTTCTTGTTAGTCTTCAAGATATACTTGTTGGTCTTACCCGAAGATGGTTTCTTCGGCCCAGTCGCAACCTTGTTGTCGATATCGTTCTTATCAACCACGTAACCTTTCTTCTTTGCATGTGCATATGCGTGTTGCATCGCACTAGAGAAGTCTTTGTGGTATAAGTCGTAACCAGAAGAAGACTTTGCTTCTCGAATCTGTCTAAATGTTTTCATTTATTTTTTCTCTTTTTTTATAACTTTATTGTACGATGGAATCCTAACACCTAACCACCACTCGGATTCACTGGTATGTCTATAAACTTTTAACGGCAACGATACGTGAACAATATTTCTATAATTCACACTAAAAACATCGCCCCAAGCCCAATGTAGATCTTCTCCTAATCTAGCTTGTTCTTTTTCTGATGAACCAAAAACTTTTCTTGGATTCATAATCTTATCTCTTGGGTGAAAAATCATAAAATCACCTATCTGTCTTTTTTCCGAACGATTTTCCGAAGTCCACTTGTTTATTAATCTTCTCGCACTCATGTGTTGAACACCTATTACAATGCCTTTTTTTTGTAATTCTTCGAGACAGATTTCCAAATTGCAAATCAACGACCGATACGTATCTTTAGCATTATTTGTTTTATCCAGTACAACATCATTTCTAATTCTTATAACATGTTTATACTGTTCAGGCAATTTCTGTACCGTATCATAATGTTTATATATCTGTACTAACTTCTGATCATATTTTTCATATTCATCTTCAGGAATATCACATATAATATAATCAAATGGAAATAGATTTCTTATTTCATCGATAACCTGATTCTGCAAATCTTCAGGTAATCTCATTTTTCCAGTTATTAATACTATAGTGTCCGATTTATAACTTTCTCTTTGAGTATTACCCGAACGAATCTTAGGTAATCCCCAATCCGTCACGCAAGATCCTTATCGTGGTTCAGTGTACCTTTTTTCTTTTTAACGATGAACGCATTTACTCGTGCATGTCCCCATTGTTGTGGAGTGGTGCCTGGCCTGTGACCAGTCTTCCATGCCGCTACTCCACGGTTATAAACTTTTTTAAGTGTGGCAGGTGATATGCCAGACTTCTTTGCTTTCGCAGCGATACCATCGGAACCTTCTTTGAAGTCGATTGTGTCGTACATCGAATATCTTTTTTCTTCTAAGTATTTTTTGAAGTTGATCATTTGGTTTCTCTATTCTTCTTTTTAGTTGCAGCCAATCTAGCACGATCCAACATACGATCGTGTTTTGCTTTATCTGATTCCTTCTCTTTGTCAATCGATGCTTTCGCAGTCGCAACCGCATCTTCTTTTTTCAACATCGCAGGGTTAGTTGCCAGATGTTTGGGTAACTTACCCTTGTCGATTAACTTATGAAGTATTCTTTGTAATTCTTTTCCGTCAACACCTGTCGCACCAGCTGCTCTCTGAATACCAACTGCACCTTGTTTTGGATTCTTACGTCTCCAATCAAGATACCACCGTACTGCTTTCTGGTATGCTTTCTGTTTCAAGCCTGGGATCTTAGTTGCAAGACTCATCGGAATACTGATAGACTCATTGATTGCCTCATTGATGTCTTCGGTAGTGATGGTCTTGGACGTAGTTCGGAAGTCCTTCTTACGCATTATTGTTTTGTTAATAACTTCGAACTCATCGTTCTTACGGTCGTAGTTAATAACAACAGGAAGGTTTAGATCTGTTTGTAAATCTTTGATCACCGCTTCACTGTCTGGATTCTGACGAATGTTCTTCGCCTTGTTACGTGCAATCTTCTTGAACACACGTTGTAATTCTTGCACCTTGATAGGTGGATCATTTCGTTTGTCGTTCATACGATCACCAAAGTGTCTGGTGAACTCGATGTCAACATTGAATTTTTTCAGGATACGATCCGCAAACTTCTCTAGATCAACTAGTTGTTTAGCAGTTACATCTTCCGAGATAGGAGTATCTTTCTTATACTTCTTGACTAGTTTATCCGTTCCTTCTTCGCCCGCATTTTCTGGTACACAATTAGGAACCATCTTGTTCCCTTTCTTCTTCATGCCGACTTCTTTGTATCCATCCCAACAGTCTTCGTCATACATATCTTTGAATGCTTTGGTATACTTGGACGGTTTGGTTTTCGCAGTCGCATCGCCTGGAGCTGGTTTATATGCAGATGCATCATCGTCTGCTTTCTTACCATGCTTCTTGAAGTGGGCGTCTCGTTTTGTTTTGGTAGACTTCTTCAGTCCTTTGTGATAACGAGCGGGTTGAGTACCTTCACGGTCTTTGATATCAGGATCTTGTTTCTTACCAGAACCACCTTCTACCAACTCAACGGCATCTAACCACTTGCGGTATTTCTTGTCACCACATTCTACGATAACGTAGTTAGAACCAAGGAAACTCACTGTGCCAAGTTCTTCGGTTTCTTTGATGACAACCGAATCACCCACTTGATAGAGATTTCCTTGTACATATTGTTCTCTTGTTTCAGAAACAGGAGTAAGTTCAACATGATTTTTGAACGATCTTTCTTCTTTGAGACCCATTCCTTTTCGCACGTCATTAAATAACGACCGTGCATCTTTGTTGGACATCGTCTTCGGAACACCTTGAGAGAAACTCACAAAGTCGTTCGCTGTGGCATTTGCCCGTTGTTTGGATGCAGACATGCCCTCTACACCCTCAGCATCAGGATCTCTCGCACCTGCCGAGATTATATTGATCCTTTTAAAATTGTAAAAACCGTGTCGTGCTTTGACACCGTTATATTTGTTCAGTAGAGTCTTGAACTCTGTAATACGATCCGCACCAACAACCATGTTGATGTTTCGATAACCTTGGTCATACAGAGATGCAGCCACATCAAACACGTTTCTTACTTTCTTGTCCATCATAACTTGACGGGCGTGTTTAGGGAACATCTTGCGAATGTGTTTAACTTTTTGACTGTAGTTTAACGGATCTTTCTTTGCGTTCTGAGACTGAGACACATACACCTTGTAGTCTGCCTTACCAGACTTAGATGCCAATGTGTCCATAACTTTACCGTGACCGATAGTAGGAGGATTCATTCTACCAAAGGTAAAATATACTTCACGTTCCTCTTCGACTAGGTATTGTGAAAAATTCTTTATCACTCTTCTTTGCCCTTACTCTTCTTTCTTGCGAGTTCTGCTTTACGCACTTTGGGTAACAACTTCTTCGCTAGTTTATCTATTTTGGGTTTCATTTTGTCTAGACGTTTTTCAATTTCCATTCGTCTAGCCATATTTAGGTCACCCTTAGATACCCCTTTTGTGAGTTTCTTGGCAATCATATTGCGTGCTTGTTTCTTGGCACGTTTCTTGAGTGTCTCCATATTCGCCATCTTACGGGCGGCACGTTTGCGACCGAGTGCGATTTTAGGAGCGAGTTTTTTCATTTGACGGGCTTTCTTGAGCCGTTGTTGAGTAGTGAGCGCTTCATCTTTTTGTGGAGGATTGGTGGAAGAGTACTCAGCATCCGTTCCAGCACCAATATCTTTTTTGCGCTTCTTAGCATTATAGGCGAGTTGATCGTCCCCAGTCTGGGTGTAGTCAACTGCTATGAAATCTTTAAAACCTAACTTCTTAGGCATAACGTCCTCTTTTGGTTCTTCCCATTAATTACGACTAGGTTTGTCCCAGCCTTTAACAACATCAGGTGAAAAGTTATTATAGGAAAACTCCATCCTATCAACCAGTTTCACCGCATCACCACCAAGTGTATCGATTGCTACATATCCTTCCTCACCTGTGGTCTTATAACCGTCTTTAGTTTGGACGAAAGTATCAATCTTTTTTAATCTATCAAGTTTATTTATAAGAATTAGTTTCGCAAGAACAATATTTTTTTGCAATTCAAACATCTGAACTAGAGATTTCTTGTTACCATCTGAGAAGAACTCCATGATATCATCTAGTTTTTTCTGTTGTGTTGCCTTACCTTTATCACTCTTTCTTTTGTCAATCTCTTTCTGGAATTTCTGATTGATCCACTTCAGTAGTCCACGAACGTGCGTATTAGTGTTACCGATCACTTGACCAGCCCGCACAAAAGTGTTGTTGTATTGTTCGATCAATCTTGCGAGTTCTTGATTGGCTTCTAGTTGTCGTAGTGTCGTACCAGACACACGATTGAACAGAACACCACACTTACTCAGAATCTTTGTTACTTCTTCGGTCTCTTTCTTGGTCATTGTCGCCTGTTGCGTATCACGCAACATAGCATCCTGTGACCAGACATTTGTAGAGTTACGGAACTTTGACACGTCAACACCATATGATGCTTTCATTGACTCGAAGTCTTTCCCAGTATAAGTTGTATGCCATACAATACCGATCTTCGCCTTCTTGATCGCAGTCGCCTGATCTTCAGGTACGGCATAGATGATAGTGTTTGGATGGAACGTTATGTAACTAACACCATCGAATTTTTTCTTTGACAGATCTTTCTTTGAAAACAAGAAGTCTCCTTGGATGACTCCCTTGATTCCCAGATCAGGAAGATACTTCAATGCATCTTTCATCTTACTCGCCAGATCACCAGACATGTCCGCATCAATCTCCGCATCAGTCTTATAGACTTTTGGATTTTTAGCAAAGATACCTTTCTTCGCCACAAAGAACTTACCGTCCCTTGGATCTTGACCACAGAAGATCGCAGGCGCACCGTCCCACTTAACCGAGACATTCCCTGCCTTCTTGCCTCCCAACATGTCACGCATATCACGTAATGCATTGATTGCCTGACGAGTACCGTTGACACCCCCATAGAGAACTCTGTCCTCAATGTGAGTCATGTGGGTATTCTTTTGTTCCGTGATGAACTGTGAAAATTCCATGTTATTGTACCTTCAAGTGAACGGCAGAAAGTTTAGATTGTGACTTCGCAACACGGTACAAGTATGTCATGAACTCTTGTTCACGTCCCTTCACCATAGTAAACAAAGTTGTAACATAATACTTGGACACCAACCACTCAATATTTTTACTAGAAAGTTCTTTGCCGAAATCTTCTCTGCTAACAGGTTTGTTTGTTGTCCCAGTATAGAAATTATAGAACTTATCCAAGAAACCTTCACGGTCTTTCTTGATTGAAGCTTCTAGTTGTTTGCGGTTCTCTAGTCTACTAGTAGTAGTTGCGTACAAGGCCGCATCAATACCACCTTGAGATACTTTACCGTGTTTTGCAGCCTTACCAATAATCTCACACTGGAATGTCGGGAAGGTACGGAACTGAATCTCACCGCCACCATACATGATGTATCCGTCTTTAGACTTGAAGAAGTCTCTTTTACCATAAGATACTTTGGTAAACTTGGGTGACTTGAATGGTGCTTTGTAGTTGACTTGAGTAAGTCGTAACCTACCAGAAACTTTCTTGAGTGACACACCGAGGATATCTCTCTCAGCGAATGCCTTCAATAATTCGTTGTTTAGATATTGGAGTGACTTAGCACCTTGAATATCGTATTTGGTCTCCGCTCCTTTTGCGACCATCCAGATATCTGCTGGTGTCCACTTATTTACATTCTGGAATGCTTTCTCTTCACGATTCAATTCTTTGAACTTCTTCTCGAGCGCATTTACCCACGCAGAACCACGATGGAAAGAATAGGTTTTCTTCTTCAACACTTTATGCAATGACTTTGCTGTGTCAATCGATGAACTAATCCAAACTTCATCTCCCAGTAAAACTTCATCTACTTTCGCATCAGTATGGGTGCGAGAGAATGCGTTTCTGATATCATCGGGAGTAAACTTAGTATTGGGGTTGTCCCAGATGGCCTGTAGATAAACACATTGTGCAGATTCAGTCGCACGAGTATTATCCGATCCACCACCAGATCCACGACCACCCCCGAACTCTTCGGTCTTCTTGAGTTTACCGAAAGAGATCTTCTCCCCATCCATAGTCTCAAGTCCGACAGATCGGGCGAGTTTAGAATCCTTAGAAAAGATAGCCTTCTCTATTTCTTTATTGTATTTCAAAACCACTTGTTTACCGTCTGTGGTTTCAAATGGTTCGAATGTCTGGTATTTCTTTAAGAATAAGTCGGCACGAAACGCACGATCGTCACGAGTTATCTCGGCAAAGGTTAGTGACGCTTCGGTCAGATTCGAAAACTTTAGCATTAATAGTCCTAGTATTAGTAGTTTTACTAAATTATAACACTATTTATAACAAAACGGAAGTAGAACTTTGCTCCTCATTGTATTTTTCTATAGTCTCACGAAGAGGACGAACCCAGTTGTCACGGTGTTCAACGAAGACTTGAGGCGGTGCATTGTCAACAGAAATGACAGTGACCAACTGGACGATAGGTTGACCAGTACGTTCTTCCCACATGATTGCGTATGCCGCTTCTTGCATGAAGTAGTTCTTAATCCAGTCTTTACGTTTAGGTTTCATCGAAGTTTTGTAATCGATGATTGACGGTTTACCATCAAAGATACCAACACAGTCAACACGACCCGCCACACCAAGGTGGTTAGAGTACAGTGGTGCCTCTTGGGCATACACTTTAGTCAGACGTTCATCAAGGATAGGTTTGACATCAAGGAACGATGCAATGATATCGGGAGTGTATCCGTCCTTGAAGTTGGGATCATTGTTTACATACTTCTCAATGATTTCGTGGACAGAAGTACCACGAGTAGATGCACGGTGAGAGATGCGATTCGCTTCCGCATGACCGACTTTAGCACGCCACTTGGCAATAGACTCACGACTAAGTATAGATAATACTGTAGTAATAGATGGGAGGTTAACCCCTTCTGGAGTTTTGTACTTACGACCAGAGTCCGTAGTAACGGCATTCATCTCGGTCAATTCAACAATTTCATGATCAAACATATTTAACTCTCTTCTCGGTAACAGCTGTCATTATACACCATTGTACCGCCTTTGTCAAGCGGAATATTCAATTAAATTTCTTAAAAGGAACGTTAGTCCCAACCCATTTACCAGTATCAATGCCCTGTCTTTCCATAGGCACGATACCCAGAACCAACCCATCACACCAACAATAGAAAGTATCAGATCATAAAACTGATATCCTTCAATACCTCGAACGGACATCGCACCTATCATCATGACAGATGCGAACCATTTTACATACCAGTCTAACTCTCTACCTTGACTATTGTCCCTCATCAGTCATCCATTCAAAGTGTCCAGTAGTTGGACTAAACTGGGCGCATTGTGTTGCAGCTGCCTCCAGTTTCCATTCACTCTCAACCGAACTCGCACCTACGCACGAACCAATTACAAGAGTTAGTTTAAACAGTATTAGTCCTACGATTATTCTAGACGTTCTATCATTCATCATCAGTATCTACCTTTAAGTCAGTTTCAATCCATACCCTCGCTCCACATGAGAGAGGTTTGTTAGGTGAATAGACAACTCTCGCAAGTTCGTTACCTTCCTCGTCACGAATAATCGCATTGCTTGTATATCTATTTCTTTTGTAATCCTTTACTGTTATCACAGGTTCTTCCGTGCCGTTCTTTAGATTGGCACGGATCTTATGCATGTTTACATGTATTCTAGTCTTCATATTATTCACACGGTTGGAAGATCGCATCAAATCTCGCACGATCAGCCTTCTCTATTGCTATTTGACGTTTAGTTCGTAGATCTTCCATTCGATCACGCATCGCAATCCACTTGTCGTAACTCATTGGTTTACGAGCGTCACCAAAAGCGAGACCCTTCCTTTTGAATTCACTCTTGAGAATCTTCTTGTAGTCTGCACCCATGAACACACCGACCAGTTTCAGTAGACACTGACGGAACGAACGACCGTGGTGCATGTGACCGAGACAGTGCGCTAGTTCATGAAGTAAAGTGTAACGGTTCAGACCAGCTTGTGCAAGAGTCACAACACGACCGTTGGTGAAACCAGAGTTCTTCTTGTTTCGAGTACTCATTGCCACAATTCGTGGATTAGAGTCAAAGATCTTCGCAACGTTATCGTTGATCGATTCTTTCCATAACTTTGACCAAGTCTTGGATTTGTAAATCTTCTTGGCGAACTTCTCCGCTTCAGCGATGTCAGCAAAGTTCACATCATTAATCTGACGTTGGAACATCCACTCCGCTTCATAAGTACGAGTGCGTTCTGAGTCACGACCCTTCGCCCCCTTGTTTTGTTTCGCTTCGTGTTTCAACAGGTAGGTTGCGTAATCAATACTATCGTAATTATAACTCATTATGAAATCTCCTCAAGTAATGCATCAAGGTCAGTGTTCAAGTGAGGATAAACAATCTCAAAGAACTTGTCAACTTGTTGGGCAGTCGCAGACTTGTCAACAATGATACGGTCGATCAGTGCATTCTGATCTAACCACTCAATCTTGTTGTGGAAGGTATCGGTATTAACGTTGTAGTAGTAAGACATAATGTCTTCGGAAGTGGAAAAATCAAACTGGTTCATAATCATCTCTCTCTTTTCTCATTCTCAATACAAGTATTATAGAACATTGGGCAACTATTGTCAAGCGTTTTTATAAAAAAAGATGAAAAAAAAGGGGGACTCCTGTCCCCCCAAAGGTTAGGCAGCAGTCGCAAATTCCACTGCCTTGTCAACCGCCTTGATCTTACGGTTTTGGTTTGCACCGTACCATGCAGATGTCATACGTGAATCCGCTTCACGACCCATCACATGATCGGTTAGGTAGGTTACACTGTTCAGTGCCTGCCACCAAGTACCACGTCCAAACTCTGCTCCTGGCTGAGTCTCTAACAACTCAAATGCCTTTTGACCGTTGGTGGTCAGATCAGAAACATCTTTCACTACAGGTGGGTTCTTACCCTCGTAGGTACGTGGGAATACTTCGTTGTAGTATTGGATTAGGTTATCCATAGAGAACTGACGTGAAGACAAGAACTGAGACATCTCTTTGAACTGATCGAACTTCTCGTGTGCCAGACCCATAGTAGTCTTTACATGTTCCGCATCGAATACACGGCGGTGGTTCATCTTAACACCATTGACCGCACGACCTTTCAGTGCCATTGTCAAAGTGTTCATACATGATACACGGATTGGAGTGAATCGAATGTCCACTGACTTACCGTACTCGTGTGGGTTAGAGAACAACAGGTAAGAATCAACCTGATCGCCTTTCAGTACATCGAAAGAGTCGTTGATCTTAGCAAGCGCCCATACCATCTTACCACCCTTCAGTGATCCAGCAGTATGCATTTCCATACCACCTTCTAGACAGTACTCATTAAAGAACTCAAACGCAGTATCGTTTTGTACAGGTTCCCACTTCCCACCGACTTGGGTGAGTACTTTACTATCCGAAGAACGAACGAGTGCTTCCATTCCAGTAGGAACTCTTTCTCCCTTATAGTCAGCATAGGTCGGAACTTTATCGACAGACCAGTTTAGACCAGCCTTGTCCATCATTTGTTGTGGTGATAGGTCATTGGAAACCTGTGTCCCGATTTCCCCCCAAGGAGAACGTCCAGCGTATGCCATCGTCTCGATTTGTAACACGTCATTTAAACTCATTTCATATTCCTCTCATTAATTTACAGAGTAATTATAACATATTCAAAACAAGTTTGTCAAGCGTTTTCTTAAAATTATTTCAAGAAAGTGTAGATCTCAATGAGTTCTTCTTTACCTTTGACTTTGATGTCACCGATCTTCTTAGATTCGATGTCGGTAAGTTGTTCCATTGTAAAACCAGAGTAGATGGTTTTGTATTCCTTATAATCTCCTCTTGCGGCAGTTGCTTCGAGTCTAGCGGCAAGGTTTACAGCATCGCCGATAACAGAATAATCGAACCTTGATTCGCTTCCCATATTACCCACAATGCAATCACCTGTATTGATGCCAGTGCCGATGTTAATATCGGGCAATCCTCTTTCTTTATATACTTCTTTAAGTTCATTTGTTTTAGCCTCTATTTCTCTTGCTGATTTAACTGCCATGTCGGCATGATTAGGACAATCCAATGGTGCATTCCAAAACGCCATCACACAATCTCCCATGTACTTGTCGATCGTGCCACCGTTGTTTAGAATAATCTTGGTCATGGCATCTAGGAACTCGTTGATCAACTCAACCAGTCCCTCTGGATCATCGTTGTTTTTATAGTGTTCTGAGATCGGAGTGAAACCACAGATATCCATAAATAGAAACGTCATTTCCTTGCGCTCACCACCGAGTTTCAGAAGTGATGGATCTTTCTGTAACATGTACACCATGTCGGGAGATAAATAAGTACCGAACTGCTTTTTAACTTGCTCTTTCAACTTGTATGTGGTATAATACTGGTTAAAAGACGATTGCCCAAATACAAGGAACCCTGCAATTGAAACCCAGACGATATCGAAAACAAAGTAATAACTACTCCAAACGTACCACGAAATTGTCGGGACGATTGAAAGAAAGAAAAGCGAACTTATCACCCCAAGAACTGTGGGAAACCTATAGACCGATACAAGGATTCCTAGACACACTACCAGAATCGAAAGCACTTCAACTATTAGACTCCAGTCGGGTCTCTGTATTTGAACACCTGAAAGGACGGTCTGAATTTGATGACCTTGAACTTCGTGGGGATACACTGCACCCATTGGGGTTGGTACTGGATTAGCAACTCCCTCAGCTGTCACACCAAGAATCGCTATCTTACCTTCGGGTATAGGGTCTAGTATACTTTGAGATTTAAAGTCGTGCCAGAACGCAACAGGCAACTCTGACGAGGGTTCTGTGACCAATGGATCCTGTTTACCCAGTCTTATCCACTCTACACCAAGAGAATTGTATTTAACGGTGTAAGAAGGTTCGCCTATCCACACCCTAACGGCGTCTAACCCAAGAGAGGGATAAGGTTGTCCATTGATTCCTACCATCAGTGGCGTTCGTCTGAGAACACCTGTAGGTTGATCAACTTCTGCGGATACCGCACCCACCCCCATTGACATCCTTGCCAATTCGGGAATGGGTGTGAGTAGTCCTGTGTAATCTATTAATGAGTCAACTGGTTTACCAAACGTAGAAACGTTGGCATATATTCCTAAATCAACTGTAGTAGTTTGGCGTGTAGGGGCGCTTGACAGGATTACTGCTTTTTGTCCTATCGAGTTTGATAGTTCCTGATCCCCCACAAACCGATCTGGTTCCGACCAGATCATTGTTGATACAAGTAGAGTATTGTTTGGTGCTTGGTTTATATAATTTGCGACTGTCTTTCTCGGCCAAGGGTATTGTCCCTCCTGTTCTATGGCACGTTCATCAATGTTTACCAGTACAATGTCATCCACCGAGACCATCTCGTGACTTTGTTGTAACTGATCGTAGTATGCATATTGAAACGTCTTGACGATATCAATCTGCGATATTTTTAAAACTGTGAACAGAACGATCACAGGAATGACACTATACCACTTTGTCATTGTTGTGTTATTATAACAGAACACCCACCTACAGTCAAGCAGTTTTGCTGTAAAGTATAGGACGCTGTTGAATTAAATTGTTTAAGTGTCAAGTCAGTGCCATATGTGCCGTCAAGTTCTATGGTCGCTGTGTGGTTTGCCCCACTACCTTTCTGACGAATGAACACATCGTTCTCGTCATTGTAGATCGTAAGGTCTATGGACTTAGCACCATCGTGCTGTTGAATGGTCGTAACTTCGTTATCGTCTCCAGTTAAATTTAGTTCGTAACTGTGACCGTTATTCCCTGCGTTTCCCTGATTAGTCTGTTGAGCAGAAATACCGTTTCTATTTCCAGTAACTGTTAGATCGATTGAGTGACCACCATATTCCCAGTTGTCATATGTGTAGTCGTGATTAGTATAACTTTCTGGATAATCAAAGGCGCACCCTTGACATAGTTTGATACCATTGTCATCGCCTGTAGTATTGACTGTCACAGTATTATCTACCGAACTGTCATTATACTGGAGAATGAGTAGTTGTTGGTTCGTTCCATCAGCGTTGACTGTTGCGCTATTGTTAGCACCTATTTGATCAGTACCAATCGCAAAGTTGTTACCTGACTGATCGATAAAGATTTCGTTGTCTGCATATGATAGGGAACATATGAAACAAATTACAAATAATAGTTTCTTCATCATTCTCTCTGTTTTATCGATACTATCTTATCTTCTCCACCGTCTGCTGTGATGGTTCCTCGATAACCTTCTACTTCAGTATCTAGTCTTATACTACCGCCGTCTACGAACTTTAGTTCGATTACTCCCTCGACATTTCTGTAGAAGACAATTCCATCATCTTCCTCAAATATTCTGTATTGACTGTCCTCGTTGATTCCCCAGACAGCCCCAGTCAGTCTTACCTGACCTTTCTGACCTTCTTCCTGTACATCCTCCAGTTTCTCCATAGTTCGGATCAACTCTTCGACTACGTCTTGTAAGTCCGTAAGAAACTCACCACTCAACGCATCATAGTCTAGTCTGGTGTATTGATCTCCACCAGCGTAGTCGTCAAAACTCTTTTCTAGTTCGTCAAACTCTAGAAAGTCTTTGTCCAATGCACCCATGTCAATATTCTGATCATCTTGCATTTGTTCTTCTATTGCCATCTTCACCTCTTTAGGTGGATTGACAATAAACATATTATCGATTACGGATGGTGTAATGTTATCTATTATAACTTTAACTGTCGGGGGTGTCGATACACTTGATACCATTGTGGCAGAATATGCCTCTGCGAGTGTTATCGATCCCGCCTCATTTGATACAACAATCTCTCCTGACGGATCACCATTCTCGTCTGGTAACAGAATAACTAATGTTCTACCTAGTTCGTCAATGGTCGTTGTGAAGTCCGTACCACGCACGGCAATCTGTGCGGTCGGAGTCGATATATCAATGTTCTTCTTATCAACCATACCAAGTCTACCAGAAGCAAACCGAGCAGTTCCAAGTGCCATCTTCATGACCATCTTGGACTTGCTTGGATTCGGATCGTAGTATACCTTATCGATATAGACTTTGGTATGTTCTATCAAGGATAGTTCTGCATCATCAAGGAACTTGATTAACATTCTACCCTTGGCAGTCTGAGCAGTATCGTTGAGTTGAATGACCTCACCGACATCTGCCTTTACGACATCCCTTGTCTCTCTTAGCAATGAACCGACTCCTGTCGATTCAACCACCCCACCGATAGATTCTGCGTTAACCGAACCTATCGATAGAATAGTACTAACTATCGTTAGCAGTATCTTTCTGACTAATCTGAATTGTAGCATCATCAGATGTAACGTCCAGTGTTATGATACCCTTACAGGACGAAACTCCCACTGGGCATGTACCACTAATCTGATTGATATCCACGTCTGCGTTATCACCAGTTAAGTCCATAGTAAGCGTCTGATAGAAACCATCGTTCTGTAAAGTGTTGATATCGTTACCGTCACCTGTTACATCTACAGTGAAAGTTACGTCATCAGTCTCTACGTCTGCATCGAATACGTTGTTACTACCAATTACTGTTAGATCTAAGTCCAAACGTTCTGCACTAGAAACATAACCTTGATCGAAGTCCATTGTATTCGAATCACCAGTAACACTCACGTCAAGAGTTGAACTGTCGGCAGAACCTACGTAACCGATATTCCAATCCCATGAGTTTGTGTCGCCAGTCCAAGACATGTTGTAAGTCGAACTATCTGATACAACTGTACCAAACAACAAGTTCGAGTTACCAACTTGGTCTATGTCGAAAGTCAACGATGAACCAGTAATGACACTTGCAGAAGATGAAGTCGAGAAATCGTCTCCACCCACCTTGTTACCATAACCTATCTGGTCAATATGTAAACTGAAAGTATCACCAGATTGTTCAATGTTGATTTCGTTATCGTCAGAAGCCGCACCATATACAAAACTAGAAAATAGTAACGCTAGTCCTAATAAGTACTTATTCATTTTCTTCTTCTTCTCCTATGAGGTGACCATCGTTAGTCCCATCGCTTTGATGAGGGTGTCGATGTCCTTCCCCTACTTTCCAAAGTCCCCTGTCATGACCTTGGTATATTAGTTCAAGCACTCCCGCCTCAATTGACGTTCGTACTGCGTATGTCACTGACTCGTTGTTACCAACACCGTCTTCATACTCTACTAGTTGGGTTCCTTGTTCGGTAAATCTAAACACGTCACCCCCTGTTCCGTAACTAAGAATTGTCTTCTTAGCTTGGACGTTCAACAGTATCTCTCCTGACAAAACTGAAACTGCCCTGATAGAAACTGTCACAACATCTTTACGGTATTTCCGAGAAAATCCTATTCCCAGTGTTCTCGCACCCTGACCTCCTGTCTCTATATTGGTATCATAACCAATTATACCACCTTCGATAATCATCCCAGCAAATAATAACGGGCCTACTCCCTGAGATTCTTCGTCAGCGTATTCTTTTCGGGTACTGCGAATAATCTGTCTTTCTCTGACTAGATGTTCGATACCCTGTCTCTCAACCACACGGAACCATGTTCCTCCGCCTGCGGTCTTGAGTGCATCTATTAACATTTCAGTACTACCTTGCGTTACCGCCGTACTGAAGTCTGCAATACCATCACGTGCCTTACGTTGTCCAGTCAGATCCTTGAATCCATAAACTGCGACAACAGGCATCTGGGTTGCGGGCGGTACATTCAACAACTCTTGATATGCCGGCAACCTTACCACTTCTGGTTCTGTTATATCGGTTGACCACTCTGGATGAGTCGCACAACCACCAAGAAACAGAATCGGTAGTATCTTAAATAGGAGGCGCATCATCGTCCCCACTGTCTATTGAACCAAAGTTACCTGTACCAATCGGTATCTCAATGATAGTTTCTGTGCCTTCGGTATCCGTGATTCGCATCTGAATATATTCTTCGTTGTTATCGTTCGTCATTACCTGATACGATACGACCGAACCTTCGAGTGTAAATGACCCGAATGTTACTGCATCTTCGTTACTAAACATATTGTCAACCAACTGTTTAGATAACTGGGCATATATTCTACTCTCTAGGTTTCTAATAAACTTAGCGAGTGTAGTGTTCTCCGCTTCTCGTTCTGCGGCCTTCTGTGCCGCCTCTAACGCATCTTCGATCGCTTTCTTTCTACTTGATTCTTGGTTTTCGATCGTTAGGTAATGTGACCCAGTACCCACTCCACTAAAGGATGGGTTCTTAAAACCGAAAGTTATTTCACTACTCAGACTCGTTAGCGGTGCTACCATCAGTAGCATCATTATTGTCTTTCTCATTCATCATTTCCTGTTGTTGTAGTATCATATCTAATTTAGTTTTCAAACGAATCAGATCGTTGTCTAACATTCTCACTCTATCAATGAGTGCGATAAGAGTCATATGAGACTCTTCGATTACAGGATCTACTTCTTCTGTAACCCACTTCCAAACGTAGTAGATAAAGTAACCCAACCCCATACTTGCAACAATGGGGAAACCGTAGGTGTTAATTAAGTCTACTACACTCAATTCTTCCATTAGTCTTTACGTGAATCCTTCTGACCATCTGATCTAGCAATTCTATCCAGATCTGGTTTTATGTTGAAGGCGTGAGAGACCAATAGATCAATTCTAACCAATTCGTTGTTCATCGTCTTGACACGATTGTCAAGTGCTTTGACGAAACCACGTTGTGTCTTGATGTTACTCAAAACGCCATCTAGTATGAATCGAAGTGTAAGGAATACGAAGAATCCCCCAGCGAGTGCCGAGGCGATGGGAAAACCCACATCCATGATACCTAAAAATGCGTCCATATTAAAACCTTCAAATCAATTCGTTATGAAGGTATTTATATGTTTTCTTATTTGTAATGCGGGCCTTTTTGAATTAATTCCCAACTTTTTATGGTTGTGGTATCGATAGATTGCCATCTTTTATCCACAACATCGAAGAATGCGAGAACCGCACTTTCAGATCTTTGTTGTACTGACCAGTCCATTAATAGAGTAAAGTCGTTGGTCAACTCTTCTCCTGTTCTGTAGTGATCATAAGTGATACGTACTACACCTTGGTACGCAGCGGTCAACAAATCTTGCATTTACTTATTTTCTCCCTCTGGAAAATGTTCTTGGAATATATTATATAGGTATTCTGCATATTCTGTGTGGACTTCTTTTTCGGGATGACCACACGTTAACACTCTATCCTTACTGAAAGACATTATAGGTTCAATCTTTGATTCGTTGTCCAATGTCGCCATCATTTGTCGCAGTGATTCATTGTACAAGTTACCTATCTTACTGGATCTTTCGGACATAAACTTACATATTGATCGGCGAAAACCATCTGACATATTACCTTGTAACAACTTTATATTGTTGGATTTACACAACAGTTCTATAGTTTGCATGTATGTCAGTAGATCGACAATATGTTTATGTTCATCAACAACGACCTTTTGATCATCATGAATAAATTCGTTTATATTTGAACAGTCGCTATTGCTCTGTATAAGTCCCAAATGTAGATCATCATAATCATTCCAACCATCCCACGAGGGAGGAAGTTGATCAGATTTATTGGAAAAAATTTCACACCGAGAATGTTGAGACCAGACAACCACCATATGAGTGCAGTTATCTGGTCTGGCGCCTTCATCATAAACAGATGACGACAATCTTCCGCTAAACCATTGAATCAGATCTCGAAAGATTTTATAATTACTATTACCACATTTAGCAAGACAGGTGTAACCAATATCTAACTTTTCTGCCAACTTATGACTAAACGTTTTTTCCCAATGTTCATCTGACCACCAATTATCTTCGTCTAACTCAGCGCCATAGGTAACACTGCATCCAGTGGTCAGTAACATTAGACTAACTTTTCAAGATAGACAACGATTGTCGTACCTATACAAAATCCTACAAATACGTTCCAAACGATTTCACTAAAACTTAATCTCATTATAACCTCTCAAATTTTTCTTGACAATTGAATTCCGCCATGGTAATTTTCATACCCTGACTGACCTAATACTTGCAACCAACCAGCATTAGTCGGCCACATTTCTTCACGATCAACTAGATCTTGAACATTTTTAAAATTTGTAAATTTGTGTATATTCATAAAATCCAGAATTTTCTCTTTGTTCGGGTTTTCGGGAAACCAACGTTCTGGTTTTTCACGATGTTTATTTTTGTTGTTGTCGCAAGCACCAGAGAAATTCCCAACACCTATAGAAACCCCATATTTTTCAACTCTCTTACATAATTCCAAATATTCTGATTTATCACATCCAAGAATCGTGTCATATCTCATACGTATGACAATATCGTATCCTTCTTTTAAATCTTTAACAATGTTCCAATGAGCTAGATGTTGGAAGTATGCTGTGTATTTTCTCTTAGCTTCGGACGTGTACCTTACGTCCAAGTCTCGACCATGTATCTTTTGAAAACTTTCGACCTGATAACAATTATAAGTCTCTGGTGGATTGGGATAGTATTTCATACTATTCTTTAATTCGTCTGGTACTAATTCACGTTGATCTTCCCAAGTAGAATAGTAGTAGTCCGCATCAGGAAGATATTCCTTATGGGTTTTCCAATGATCAAACTCTCTTATCTGACCTGAATAACAGACAGCGATTTTCATTTATTTCTCGTGATTCAAGTCATGCACGTGAAGTGCAATTAAAGCATAATGAAGAACCTTCATCAGATCTGCACGGTTGTGGCCATTCTTGTGACCATATCGTTGTGTATACTTGAGTATATTACCAAGAGTAAACCCGATACCATGCCCGCCGTCAATTATGAACTCAGTCGCCTGAAATTTGTTCTTCGAATAATGTTGGTCATATGTCTTATTGACGTATTCAAGTAGTCCATCGATATTCTCCTTTTCATTGTATTTATAATCTATTTTCTTATTCACTTTCAATTTCCTCAATTAACATGTCACGCATGAATTTTGCTTGCGTGTCTTTTGTGTCACCATTGGCGACACCATTATTTACAAACTTATATGCAAGAGTTATTCTTTCCCCACCAGAGTATGCAGAATGCCAACATAGATTCTCTGGTTCTTTATCTGACCCAAAGTAATAATGTCTACATTGCCATCCTTTCACATCTGGTAACGTAATGATCTTATCATTCTCTTGGTCGTAGTATCGGAAGTACCCTTTGCCATCACTCCAAGTAAACAAGATCTGATACGCATTCGCATCATAATTGGTATGCCAACCCACATAACCGCCTGGCGGATAGTAACTCAACAATGCAGAAGTGTGTGCGCCTATCTCCTTTGCAAACTCAAACTTCACTCTCTGTTTATAATCATCCCAAACATGAGGATCTTCGTAACACATCTTTGCTATAGGTTGTGCATAATATTTAACAGGAGGGCCTACCAGTTCATCGTTTGATAGACACTCCCTGAGATACTCTTCTTCCGTATATTTTGTACCCGCTATTATACCATCTCTGTTATGATATGTCCAGTACTTTTTTTGGTTGTGGTTAGGGGTACTCAACAGTTCGTCTGAAATTTCATTCAGACGATCCATGAACTGTTGATTACGAATAACTACTTCGGTCATTACAGAATAAGGCCACTCACTGCTTGACGATATGCCTTCTGGATATCTTCGTTAGATGGGGCAGTAAATACGATTCCCCCAGCGTAGAATGCCATCTCAGTTGGACTCTCTTCACCAGTCACACAAACGCCACGGGCAAAACCCATACCTTCCTGTGTCTGGATTACCATACGAGGATCTTTAAGCGTTAACCTAGAATTACCCTCATCTTCAAACTTACCTACAAACTCACCAGCCGCTGTAATGACTGATATGATATCACCTTTCTTCATTTTCTATCCTTTAGTTTATTGAATTTTCTGGATGCACATATTTATGATCAAATCTACGTGATCGTCTCCTCTCATATCCTAATACATCTATAAGAAGAAAATTTATGACATCCTTATATTGCCTTATACCAGACTCACAAATTATAACTGGTTTGTGTTTTTTTATTGTCTCCATCGCACCATAAATCGTAAATGCTTCTGCGTGTTCCACATCTATTTTAATCAAGTCAATTCTTTCGAACTCACAATCATCGAGTTTCTTTATTGGTAATTTACGAGTCTCGAAATCGGGGTAATGTTTTCTTTCATATCTACCGTAATTGGATCGATAAAATATTTCAGCTGAAAAATTTCCTTCTGGTAATGTGCGAGATAGACCACCAGCATCCTTTGCAGAAAAATCTATGAGGCCTGTTTCTATTCCTATACCAACATTATGTATAATTACATTGTCACAACCTTCTAGATTCTTTTTTAATGGTTCTATGAAATCTGGATTAATCTCAAAGGCGTGGACGGTTTCGAATAGATGAGAGAAAGCATAAGACATAGCACCATAACAAGCACCGATGTCCAAGGCTACTACAGTTTCTTTAACATTTTCGACACAGAAATTGACGAACCCTTCTCCTTGCCAATCGCACTTCTCTTTGGTAAACTTAGAGTAACCATCATCTAATTCACCATCGATCAACCACCAGCCATTTACATTCTTCATCTATTCCTCAAGTGCTTTAATTACATCAGGGAAGTGTACACCGATAATTTCCCAACATTGTTTCGCAACGTCCATATGTTCTTTCTGCGTACCGTTACCCATTCTTAGATCACAATAATGTATCCATGATCTTAATGTTCCTGCCATATACAAAGTCGTCTCGGTGTTACCTTCTGGTAAAACCGCACGTGCCTGTTCTTTAGCGATACCATTATCTAGTGCCCAGTTATATACTTCTTTGGACTGTTGTAGGAGTTCAGACTGTTTATCTCTCCACTGTTGAGACAACTCTACATTGTCTTCAGTCAACGCTACTGAGTTCTGTCGATTCTTTAAGTCTTGAAGTCTTGCCTCTCGAAGTTCGAATGATTCACTCTTTGCGTAACGTTGACTGAATTCTTGAAATGAGAACGAGCGATGACGGATAATCTGACGAGAGATATCACGTGTGGTTGTTATCTCCAGAGTCAAGTGTACCATCTCCAGAGGTGACCAATGGTTCTCACGAATTAAATATCTAACCAACTTGCCGGCCGTCTTGGCGTTATTCTGGTTAGATGGATTACTTACACGAGCCGCATATGCGACCAGTTCTTCTGCGGTATGACAACCTGTATCCGCACTTGGTTTACTCAGGGAAATTAATTTTACTTTACTCATCATCCGATTCCTTAATAAAGATTCCGTCTACCATCCGACCCTTACGGTCTTTGATGTCATTGTATGCCACTTCTAAACAATGTTCCATAGGAAGACCATTACGTTTGGCAATATTAATCAATACCACCATGATGTCACCGATATCATCTGCCACATCTTTCCCCTTACACACGTTGTCAGAAAGTTCTCCGACCTCTTGAATCAGTTTCATTACCTGATCCTTATCCGTAGCACCATCGATCAAATTACGATCTTCGTGCCATTGTTCAATCTTCTCTATCAGATTCTTCATCGAGTTTAATTTCATCCTGTTTCTCCAAGATTTGTTGAGATGCCTTTACCCAAGTATCGACAGCACGAGTGGCTGTCTTGTGGGAAAAATTATCTACAACCCATTGTGCTACGTTTTTACTTTTACCATGAGGACAAAGTGTCCAAGTCAGATCTTCCATTAGTGTCTGTCCTCTTCTGCGAGTGTAAATACCGCATTAGTTATAATGGTCGGAACAACTAGTGCTAAGTGAACACCGATCGCTACTGGAATACTGTAACCCAGCCAACCAAAGTAATAGATTGCAATTAATCCAAAAAAACCTGACCACATAACAAACAACGCCATCAATAGATAACCTTGCATTACCTGATCTGGAATAAACCTTAGTGGATTATATCTCAGATCCATTATATAACGATACATCTCAACTACTTTCTTCATCATCATCTTCTTCCTCTTCTTTATCAAATTCTATGTATCCTTCGTCTTCAAAAAACTTTATAGTCTCTAACGCACCCACCTTAAATCCTATCCAATGGCCTGCATAGTAACTTACCGCCAACAACAATATAGTTATCGATGTTGCCTCAAACGGCGTAAATGGTATATACATTATTCCATCCTAAAGTTTTTGAATTTATTATTCTCCGCACTAATTCTCTGACCAGATGACGTGTTATCGAATACAGGTTTGTCGTCCCACCCTTTATCCTTATCATCATCGTCCAACTCACTAGACTGATCGCAATCAAATAACTTCATCTTGGCACGATCTACACCCACCATGAACCGTTGGTTTGACGTTGGGTCATTGTATCGGTTCTTCAACTGTTTGACCATGATCTTACCTTGGGCATTCAGTTCATCATTACTAATCAATGCAAACATAAAGTCGGCAGTCGCAGGCAGACCGAACGACTCGGACGTATCTTCTAGACCAATGTCATCATTACCAAAACCAGACCGTGTAGTCTGTGTTGCAGATACGATTGGCACATTGAACTCTACTGCCAGTCCACGTAACTCTTCTGCAATACTCTTGATATAAGAATAAGAATTAATCGCACCACCCATACCTTTCATACGAGACGAGGCACAGATATTCAGATAATCAATGAACACGATATCTGGTGTGAAGTTCTTCTTCAACTTCAGTTCATTCAACAATGCACGGAAGTGATTCGCATGTGCCTGACCAGTAGGATATTCCTTGATGATCAGTTTACCGTTGGTCTTGTCAGAGATTGCCTTGACTCGATCGGTGAACATAGTCTTGGATAGGTTCTCCAACTGGTCGATCGCCACATCCATTAGGTTCGCATCAATACGTTCTGCGATACGTTCCTCGGCCATCTCCATAGTAATGTACAATGCGTTCTTACCAGCGGACAATGCAGCTCCTGCCACGTGACACATGTATAACGATTTACCAACACCAGTACCAGCAAGGGCAATGTTCAGAGTCTTGTTAGGTAGACCGCCCTTGGTTATCGCATTGAAGTACTCCAAATCAAACGGTAGTCGTTCCTCTTCCTGATGGTAAAACTCGAACCGTTCATCAACGGACTCGAAGTAGTCATGACCAATGTTAGTATCGAAACTAACACCGAGTGCTTTGGATAGTACATCGGGTATCGCATTCTTGGATAGTTCTTTGTGTTTGCCATCAATAATTGTGATTGATTCCATGACCGCATTATATACGGCACGGTCTTGACACCACTTCTCAGTAGTATCGACCAACCAGTCTAGGTTTTCTTCTTTCTTTTCAAAGATATTAGGTAGGATCTCCATACCGTGACGATAGACTTCATCACTTAGACGGTCACCTTGATCGACCTCAATCTTGAATGCTTCCATAGTAGGAAGTTTGTTGTACTTTGCAATAAACAGAGTTAGTTCTTTGAACAACCCTTTATACACACCCTCAAAGTAATCGGGTTCGAGGAAGGCAGCAACCTTCCTCATGTATTTGTCATTAGTCAGCAGATTCCGCAGAATCGTCTGTTCTAAGTTGATCTCCATCATCGTCATCCCAACCTTCGTTTTTGAGATGCTGTGGTTCAGCATCCATTTCAGCAGTTGTTAGTGTCCCATTAGCGTGTGATCTTTCTAACACGTCTTCCAGAACATCAGCTGCAAATTCTTGTAGAGGCACATACGTGGTGTTAAGATCTGGATCTGGTGAAGAAATAATAGTGAAGTTAAACCTCAAACATTTTTCTTTACCGTCAAAACTAATAGCACCATAACGAATAACCGTCTCAACAAAATCCCCACGTAGGAATCTGATATCCCACGCTTGTTCGTTATCAACGGCAGCGGGGATGACTTCATAGTCGATCCCCTCACTCATTTTATTTACATCTATATCACGCATCGCCTTCGACCATTATATCAAATTCTACCTCAGAAGGCAAGCCTATTTGGTAACTTTTTTTCAAAAACTCTTTGAAGTCAGTAGTCGCAAAGATTGGTTCCCAGAACTCTCGTTCCAGTGTTTCTTTCTGTCGTACTTTCTTCTCTTCGCCTGCACGTGAGTACCAACCGTTAGATGGTTTGACAACATATCCACCAGCGAGTGCGACATCAAGTAGTCCAGAGTATCTCTCAACACCACCGTCCCACGACACACTGATCGGAATCTTGGATTGTTCTTTCACATAACGAGACTTGTCCACCTTGATCACAAAGTCATAACCTGTAACCTCAGTACCAGTCTTGTTCTGTCTACGACCGATGATCCAGATGTTGTCGGCACTATAGTAGATACCAGTACCACCAGACACTACGTCTTTAGGGAACAGACCGATCTCTTTGTACGTATGGTTGATCGCAATCATTGGGATCTTCTTCATATTCAGATACGGTGTAGTCATACGGAACAGAGACTTGAACGCCTTTGCACGTGACATATCTGCGACCGACTTCTCATTGATCGCATCTTCCAGTTCTTTCTTAGAGGCAAGGTTACCGACCGAATCGATTACGATAATTACATCGTCCTTGGCATCCAGTGCTTCCAACTGGTTGATCAGATCGAACTTCAACTGTTCTACATCCTTGATCGGACAATGTAGTACACGGTCAGTTGGAATACCGAACTGTTCGAAGTATGACTGCGGTGAACCAAACTCTGAATCATAAAACAACATTACCGCATCTTTCTTCTTCTCCAGATACGCAGCTGCCATCAATAAGGCAAACGAAGTTTTAAAGTGTTTACTGGGCCCTGCGAGTACGGTCAACCCAGGCGTAACACCACCCTCGGTCGAACCAGACAACGCCACATTGATCATAGGCACATCGGTAGGAACCATGTCTACTTCTTGAAAGAACTTACTATCTTGGAGTACCGCAGTCTCTTTGATCTTAGACTGTTTCCTCAGTTTATCCATCACACTCATTCATCATCTCCAAACGTTATATTATTTACTTTCTCACGATCACATTTTTCGTATCGTTTTCTATATTGATTATTGATATTCATTACCTCTTTCATTAATCTCATATCATACACATGCATTTCCGAAAACTTGGTAAAGGCGGCAATGTCTTTGGGGAAACACGCACCCCCAAATCCACGTTTACCGTCATGTCCAGGCACACGTGTATGTCCTACGCCTATCCTACTATCCGCACCTAACGCACGAGTAACTACATTATAGTTACAATCATTAGCAGTAACTAAATCATACAGTTCGTTGAAGAACGTAACTTTAGTAGATAGGAATGTGTTCACACTATACTTAACAAACGATGCCTCCTTGGCAGTCATTGTATAAACTTCTCGTGAAGAACACAAACTGAACTCTTCGTATATCTCCTTGAGTCTAGATGTCGCCTTTTCATGACCACCAAACACGTGGAAGTCCGCATCAACAAAATCTTCTTTGGCAGATTTCTCTGTCAAAAACTCTGGATTATATACAAATAGTTCTTGGGAAAAATCAGGCATTCCCGATAACATTTTTTCGATCACATCAGGCGTGATCGTTGATTTGACAACAACAAGGGCATTGGTCGAAAGAACCAGTTTAGCGACAGCATCTTCTACGATACTGGCATCTACGACATGATCAATACCCATTGGTGTAGGCGCACACACAAATACACAGTCAGCTTCCCACTCTAGTAAATCATCAACAGTTGTTCCATATTTGGGATCTACTGCCATGATATCTACTTTTGGATGGGTGAATGCGTACTCTACCGCACTACCTACGAATCCATGTCCGACAATACCTAGTCGGAGTCTATTTTCCATTATGATATTCCTCATACCATTCAAAAAAGTTTGCAACACCAGTCTTGATGTCAGTCTTTGGTTTGTAACCGTACTGTTGCAACTTAGCAGTATTACTCCATGTCTCCAGAGTATCCGCTGGGTGTCTAGGCGCAAGATTTATATCTGCTTTCTCACCGCAACAAGTATCACAAGCATGACTCTCGATTTCTTTTACAAAATCCATCAACTGTACCTGTTCACCGTAACCAATATTGAAGATCGAGTTAGATTCTATATTAGATCTGGTATTCAAGATAAGAACTATCCCATCAAGAATATCATCGATATAGGTAAAGTCTCGCTTCATATCCCCATAATTATACACGTTTATTTGCTTTTTGTCAAGCATATTTTTTGTGAAATCAAACAGCGCCATATCTGGTCGTCCCCAAGGGCCGTAGACGGTAAAGAAACGGAGACCGATATTCTGAACGCCAGATATGGCAAACTGAATCTCATTCACATACTTGGTGTATGCGTAAGCATTACGTTGTTTGTCGGTAACCAAATCTTCTGTCCACCCATTCTCTGGAACTGGAGTTTCTCCATACACAGATGAAGTTGAGGCATAGACAACATGTATGTTCTTGTCCTTCACAACATCAATAAGATTTTGTGTACCGTCAATATTGTTTGCGTGATATGCAGATTCCTTACCGAACGAATCTCTTGTGCCTGCATGAGCTGCAAGATGAACAATCTGTTCTGGTTTGAATGAATCAATGATTCTTTCCAGTCGTTCACTGTCTCGGATATCACAAACTTGTATATCCAACTTGAAATGTTGGGTTCGATCCACTTTTAGTTGTGGTTCATATAGATGGTCATTATAGTTATCGACACCCAGTACTTCATGACCATTATTCTTGAGTCTATTCATTAACTGCGAACCGATGAAACCAGCTGCACCTGTGATTAAAATTTTCATTATACCGTCCTATCCGTTTCTATAAACATATTCTAACGCCCTGTCCGCTTCTTTTGCTAGGGGTCGATTCTCGTACCAGTTGCCAGATTCCGCATCAAACTGTTTACACATTTCTGCGATTTGCGTGGCAGTGATTGGATACCCTTTACTTATAGCGTGTCCAGCTATCGCAACCATGATCTGATACATCTTGTGATACCACCCAGTGCCAGTTATGGCACGGTATTCTACACCTAGTCGTTTGGGGAAGAACGGACAATCGTGGTAACTCGACCAACTGTAGTTGGTATTGTCCATTTGATTCTTACGGTGTTCTATCACCGCCTTCTGCATCTCGTCAGGCAATCTATCTAAGAAACTATTACCAGACTTAACTTCGTACTTATGACGGGCCATAAGTTCGTCAGTATTAATAGACTCGCCATTATGAGTAAAATAAAAGTTATTTGCATTAGGATAATCCGCAGGAACGTAATACATTCGAGCGAGATCTTTAGTCTGTGGATCTCCGATGTCTCCAAGTTCTTTATTGAGTGCGAACCAGAAGTGTTTGATTCTATCTTGCGGTATAGAGTTGTCAAGATCGAATACAAGTCTGAACTTCGGTTGAGCATCTGACGAACTAGCAGTGCTGTAACAAATAAAACTCCAACGACCAAACCGATCAACCAACTCATTTTGAATACCTCTTATAGTGTTATCACGAAACTCATAGTCATCAACATCAACAGCACACCAATTGCCCCAATGAGTAACAGATTTATTACTACGTGTAGTACCTTCCTGAAACACAGCAGGAGTAATAAGAGGACTAGAGTTTCTACCACCTTTCTCACCTTTTTGATTAGACAGCCCAAACAACAACTCATCGAAATCCGTCCAAGTATCTACAGAGACGGTTCGATGGGTCTTGTTGTCAAACTGATTTTTAAATATAGTTAATTCGTACATGGGTTCCATTATACCATACCATCATATAGTTTGTCAAGCATTATCCAAAGAAATCCTCCAGACTTGCTTTAGGTTCATCTTCCCATCCGACCGCATCCAGAATCGGGGTCAGAGGATCTAGGAATGTCTTACTGAACATCTTGTCATAATCGACCGATCGGTGCAGATCCAGTTCCTTGGGCAGATTCAGTGGATACGAGATCACGTTTTCGGTCAGACGATTAGGCATCTTCAGATATACGAACTTGACCTTTGAACCATTCTTGATCAGTTCGTACCTCTTACTTAGTCCGTTACTAACTACCGCATCGTTGTACATCAACGCACCACGAACATGGATCGGTGTACCCTTGGTATAGACGGTGCGGTCTCCTTGCCACTTGACAATGTCGGATACTCCACGTGGGAACGAGATATCCTCGGGCGGTAGTGACTTGAACTCCGTCTTGAAGTCTGAGATAAACTTCTGAGTGTCAGACTCGGTGCCTTCTACAATCACACGGAATATATCCTTGAACTTCTCACGCACGATCTGTGGCGTTGATGACTTGACCGCCTCGATACCCATCATCTTGAGTTTGGGGGTGGCATACTGAACACCCTCGTTGTTGTGTACATTTAGAATGTATCGTTTCTTCGCTACCCAGATGCCACGATCTGCGATTACCTCACGTTCCATCACCATGCGGTTCTGGTATGCGTTGGTCAGATCTGCCAGTTCCGCATAGGATTTCTCCAGAACTTTCTCGAAGTGTTCGTGACAGATCTTGTCTAGGAACTTGACTGGGTCTTTGGGTTTGAACTGGTCAACCAGATCAACCATCTTGATGTAGACTGAGTCAGTGTCCATCGCAATCACATAATCTTTGTCGGTCTTGAGAAGTTTCTGCATCTCATCGTTAACCGCACGTTCTGCCCACTTGATAGACAACTGACCAGCCATGGTGATAGACTCTGCCACTCGTTGATCGAAGTAACGGAACCACCGATTACCTAGCGCACCGTACAGGGAGTTCATAAGAATCTTGATCGACATCTGTTGGTTGTCTAACTGGGCAATCTTGTTGGTGAGTTCCTTAGATGGATTACTCTCGAACTCTTGTTTTGCTTCCAACATTTGTTTCTTGATAACCTTACGTTCATCGAAGTACAACTTAATGATAGACGGTACGATACCAGTCTTCTCCTTAGAGAACTTAGAACCAGTCGGTGCGAGAGTGTAGTCGCCTTTATGATCGACCTCACGGTTTAGGAATTTGTCTACAGACACATCGTTGACGAATCCATCCAGAACAGTTTCGGGTGACATGTTGTACTGGACAATGATGTTAGGATACAGAGATGCAAGGTCAAAGGACGTGACCCACTCGTGCGACCCGACCTCTGGATCTTTCACGTAACCACCCATGAAGTCAGACTTGGGACGTTCGACCTTGGGTGGACATGCAATCATCTTCTGGTTCAGTAGTCGGTAGATGATCGAATCCCAGATGTTAGTAGTACCGAGTGCATCGATATAGTTCACACCACCACGATAGGCCATTGACATACACAGTTCGATCAGTCCGAGTTTCTCGTCCAGTTTGTCCACGAGTTCCACGTCCTTGATGTTATAGTCAATGAACTTCTGGAAGTCTTCCTTGTAGAGTGAGTGTAGTGAACCGTGTTCCTCATAGGATAGTTTGCGTTCACCCAGAACCACGTGTGCGATATGATCCAGTCGGTAAGACTCCTGTCGTCCCCATGTGTTGAGTGTGAACTTCTTGAAGATCTCAAGGTAATCAATCTGTTCTACGCCCGTGATGTTGTAGATCTGCGACTTCATACCCTCGTCAAAGTAAGATGACTCCGAGACCAGACCCCACGGTGAGAACTTCTTCGCCTCGTCAAACCCAGAAAGTTTACTCATGCGGTTGATCAGATAGGGCAAGTCAAAGGTGCGAGAGTTCCAACCAGTAATAATATCTGGACAATGTTCTCTCCACCAGTCTAGGAAGTTGGTCATCAAGGTGTGTTCATCTTTACAGACACGGTACAGAACATTGTCTGCAGCCTCGTAGGATTGCATACCCCACACATGGTACTCATCCGTACCACGTTGTTTCATGGTGATCGAGATTACTGGATGGTCTGCCTTGGATGGTTCGGGAAATCCATCATCCGACTCGACCTCAATATCGATAGTCCAGACCGATACCTGACTCGCATCGAACGGAATCACGCCAGGGAATTTGTCTGCGATATATTGTGTGACGTAGTTGGTCGTCCCGAAGATCTTGAAGTTCTCAACACCATCGTAACGTTTGGCGAAGTCACCCGCCTCTTTCATGTTACCGAACGTGATTGGTTCCACGTTGGTTCCGTCCAGACCAGTCCACCGTGTTTGGTTCTTGTTCGAGGGAACAAACAGTGTCGGTTTGAACGGCACTTTTTTCTTGACTCGTAGTCCGTCTTCCAGTCCACGATATAGAATGTTGTTACCGTAACGGGCAACAGAAGTATAGAACTCCATGCGGTCTCCTTATAATATAGAGGGTATTATAACACAGGGGGCGCAGAATGTCAATCAATAAAATGAAAATCGCCTTGTCTTTTCCAAGGGCATTCGACTTTATCGTCACGGTATGCTTGGTGATGTTGTGTGACTGATTTTTCTCCTAGAGAACGTTTTATCATTTGAGTTGTGGGTCTCATTAAATGTGGATTAAAATTGTGGAATCTTTCCTCACCTAGTTGCCTTAAACCACCGGCATTGAAAACATCGAAAATATCATTATCTGTTTTTCCGAATCTCAAACCGTCATCTGGTGATAGCGGCCACTCATACTGATCTATATTATGTAAAAATGTATTTTCACTGAGATCATATTCTTTAGTTTTTTCAAACGGTTCTGTAAATTGAGATCCTCTCAAGAAAGTTTTGAATAATCTTTCCATACATGCATATGGGCCACCATTTATAGGAAAATCTTTATTCAGTAAAATAGTTGCTTGTTCTGCAAAAATTCGAGATAAAGAGTAACATCCCATGAAAAGTCCCATATTAGTATAATGTAAATTATAGTCTTCAGATAACTCTAGAATTAATCTAAAAGTCTCTTCTCGTTCGGGTCTAAGGTAAGTGTCGTGTTCAGTTACGAAAAATGGTTCATCGGTAAGACTACGTTGTCTTATAAGTTCCCAATGAGAACACATACCTGCCCTTTCGGTTGGTGAGTGTGGTTTGTCAAATTTTTTAGTATTACGTTTACTATCATGTGACAATAAATGTTGCCAGTTGTATTTGGATTCGTGTTCTTCGAAGTCTGGGTGGTGGGGCGTGATTGCCTCGAATGGTACAATCTCGATTATATCATTGACAGGTTCAAACGACTTTTTAGATAACTCGTGATACTCCATAGAGATTGGATTATCGGACATCACGATTTGATAGAACTTTATTTTACTCATAGACCATTATATAGTTGGGGGGTATTTCTACCCCCCGATTTTATATTATACGAGTGGAGCAAGACACAATGCTGTCACTACAAAACTTGTAATGAAAACCAAAGTCTCTAACACCCAATCATATGATGACCGTAAAGAACGGTCTCTTAGGGCTTTCATACTTAACCTCGAAAAATTAACTGATAGAAATTTTACGAGGACGCTTCTCTTCTGGTAACACTACCTTTAAATTAATTACAAGAATACCGTTATTGTAAGAAGCTCCGTCTACTTCGACATATTCACTTAAGCGGAAAGTCCGTCTAAACTTCTTGGTAGAGATACCCTTATGAAGATATTCACCTTCTTCGGATTGCTTACTCTCACCTCTGACGTTTAACGATCTTTCTTTCTGCTCTATATCCAGATCGGATTCCTCGAATCCAGCAAGTGCCAGTTCGATCGAGTACTCTGTGTCGGATCTCTTAACAATGTTGTGAGGTGGATAATTATCCTTGGCATGCCTCGCTACAAAGTCAAGTTCATCTAGAAGATGGTCAAATCCTACAAAGGACGCTCGTGGAAATAGTTGTGATGCTTTTAAGTTAGTCATATTTTTTCTCCTTTGAAAAAGCAAGATTAAAACGGATACCGAACCATTTCGCATATCCGCCGTTATTTATACATCAACATATCTCTGATAAAGATTATAACTAAATGTAATGACCTAGAAATATATTGATGGGTCTGGATCTCCCTCGACTCCAAAACTAAATGTTACCCTACTTATCTGGGGAACAACTTGGTGATAAGTGCCTCTGGGAATCCATACGTAATCTCCTGGCTTGAAGTCAAAGAACTCGTCATTATTAACACCTTCGACTTTTAGTTTCACCGTAGAGATAACTTGAACCAAGAACACATCCATCTTATCTTTGTGCCATGGGTAACTGTCAGAGTTTGTCCCAAAACCACTAAAAGATATATTTGTGATCTTGTTTCCATGTAACGCAAACACATCTTGCATTTCTGCTTCGATCTGTTTTGCGAACATTGGTGCGGATGGTCTAGCATGAAAATTGTTTAGACCAATCCGAAACTTCCGTGAATTTTTGTCTAGACCTTCTTTGGGGTGAGTATCCAACATGTACATATACTGATTCCAGTCATATGTCATCTCAATAGGAAGTTTGCCTTGGAAAGGTCTCTTCTCTGCTATGCAATCTTCCTTATCATCGCCCTGAAATATACCAAAAAATTCCATCACTTGTTACCTATATTATATTTGGGACATAGTTCCCAATTATCTTTCTCCTTAAAATTGATAATTTTGATCTGGCGCATTGGCGCACAGTCAGATGCAACTTCGGGTGTCTGTATTTCTACCAGTCCCCAATCTGCGAGTAGTGTTGCGATTGTATTTCTTCTTTGAATGTCCGACAGTTCGAGGTTAGACTTCTTACCGTCCAACATAAACAATTCTTTGAAATGCACAATAAAGTATCTTCCCTGTTTGTGCAAAATGTGACAACTTTGAAATAATTTATTTTCCTTGCGAGACGCCACGCCAATTCGAGTAAGAGTTTCTCTTACCTTCAAAAAGTCATCTGGTTCCGACAAGGTGACTTCCAACATCTTGGAAACACTCCATTCGACAATATTATTTTCTTCCACCTTTATTCACCTTATTTTTTATTATGTTAAGTTGATCGGTAGATAAGAGAGGTAGGATTTGAATGGCCTTTTCATTACTATATCCATAATACTCTTTTATCACGTCAACGTTACTATCAGTTGTGGGTTTGACCCATTTGGAAAACCGTTTCTTTTTCCTAACTATATTTAGTAAAAACTGAAATTGTAACTTTTTGTCAAGGTGATGGTATCTGTTCATCTCATTCGCCATATGAACAGTGTCAGTGAAGTAAGATAGACTGCGATTGACCATGAACGGAACATACTTCTTCTCCATGTCGGGGTCAACCATCACGTCCTTCTTACCGAATGTAATCTCATTTACAAATTGAAATGGACTCATATTTGTTCTATCTCCATGCCACATTTTTCTAAGAACTCTAGTCCATCGGTAGATCTTAGGTGTGGTGTTCTCCAGTATACTTTCTTGATACCAGATTGATATATTAGTTTAGCGCACTCCAAACAGGGTGCGGTCGTTGTGTATATGTCAGCATTATAACATGATTCGGAACTTTTTGCAACCTTTGTTATTGCATTCGCCTCTGCATGTAATACTTCTGGTTTGGTTTCAAGGAACTGAATGTCACCATTAGGCCACTTCAGTTCGTTCTCACAGTTGTTATCCCAACCAGAGGGCATACCATTATACCCAATAGAGATGATACGATTATCTTTTACAATAACCGCACCAACTTTTAATCTTCTTGCACTAGAGAGTTTCGCAAATGTTTCTGCGGTCTCCATAAATGCATTTTCCCATTTATCCATACCAGTGCCTTATTACGCCAGCGCAAATGAAAAAACAAGTTATAAAGTTGACCAGAACTACGACCGACCGAATCATAGCAATCATATCCGCCTCTCGGTCAGTCGTTCCCTCTTTCTCTCCGAGGGATTTTGCCCATAGTCTCCAAAGACTTTTAAAACGCAACATGCTCGTTTTCTAATCTCATGGTCAACTGAGTACCTTGTTCGTCCGAATAGGCAAGTTTATCTTGCCAGTTCTCACAGGTATTTAGTTCATGTTTGGTGATCGTATAACAGTAATGGTTGTCTTGCCACGACTCTTCGATCTCTCCAGCAGTGATCGCCTGTTTCAAGTCATCGAAGACTCCAGCGATATATGCTCTCTCGGTAGTTCTAGGATAACCAGTGCTACCACCACGTTCTAACATTGTTACTACATGTACTTCCATTAAACGTACTCCACGTTTGCCATGCATTCTGTGAGACACGCAACCAGATTGAGTTCGTGGTCTGCAACGAATGCATTCTTGTATTGATAATCAGCAAGGATCAAAACAAGTTGCGGTATAGAGTTAGACGCCACCTTACCTTCCATCGAATCGTAGATACCACGATAGATGGCAGCTGGTTCTAGGTCAATGTGATTGACCACCCATGAACGCATCTTCTTGAAATCCTTACCCTTCAGGTAAGAGTACAAATCCTCGTATGCACCAGTACCATTTGATACTAGTACGCTCGCCTCCAGCGAACCACCGATAGAGTGACGTTGTGCCTCGTTGAGGACACGTCTCCAGTCGGGGGCATATCGCATGATCAGTTCTGCAATGACTTCATTGGTATACGAGATACCTTCGTCATCTAGGATATTGGACAAACGTCCCATGAACTGACCACACAAATCTGCAAGAACTTTCTTAGAGTTGGTGAACTCGTATACACTGCATCGTGAGTGTAGTGGTTCGATAATCTTGTTCTTGAAATTACAGGTAAGAATAAACCGACAGTTGTCAGAGAACTCTTCTATGAATCCACGCAAAGCGGGTTGAGTGGATTGCGGATTAAGGTAGTCCGCCTCATCCAGAATTACGACTTTGTAGCCGCCTGAGAGAGAGATGGATGAGGCGAACTGTTTGATCTTACCACGGAGTGTATCAATGTTACCGTCTTCCGATCCATTGATCACAATGTGGTCTAAACCTAATTCGTTACATATTGCTTTTGCGACAGTTGTTTTACCAGTACCAGCCGTACCAGTAAACATCATGTTGGGGATCTCCCCATTGTCTACAATCTTTTGAAATGTTTTCTTTAGTTCTGACGACAGGATAGTGTCAGAGATTTTTTGTGGTCGATACTTCTCGACCCAAAGGAAGTCAGTAGACATTTAGTTCTCCATGATAAAATAGTATTATACAGTATTCTGTATAGAAAGTCAAGGGGTTCTTCGACATTGTCTTTAAGGACTTCCCCCATTGCCCAGCCGATCAAGATTCTTTTAGAACACTAATGATCTGTGCTTTGTTCATCTTACTGGTGACATTTAACCCTCTTGCCTTAGCCGCATCTAATAGTTGCGGTTTGGTAAGTTTGTTATAGTCTACTTTGACACCAGCGTTTTTCTTTTTATCATCTACAGTTTCGGTTGGGAAAAATTTCTCCACAACCATATAGATCATAATAGTGACACCTAAAAGGAGAGCGACAGTCTCAAGGAAAGTATAGTCCATCACTTTACTCCTCTACTTCTCCGTCACCTGTTGCAGCTTCAACTAAATTAATCACTTGAACTGCTTGGTCACGAAGTTGTCCGATGGTGGTGAGTTCTTCACCCTTAAATCCACCACGTTGTACCACTGTATCTATTACCGCAACGGTTGATCGTGCGACACGGTTTGCTAAATCATTCAATTGTTCTTGATCTGACATTTTATGCTCCATAAGTTGATGTTTTTTCGAGTGCAATAAAGTACTCTAGGTTAGATTGTTTTGACTTGAACTGTGAGATCAGTTTCTTACTGATGTTTACATCGAAGTCTTCGTTAACGACTTTCAGGTTATTTACATTCAGAACAAACGCAAACTCTGCGCCTTCTGGGTAAGAACCTTCTACGTCAATAGAAAATGCATTAGACGTGGCATCTTTACTATCAACAACAGATAACTGAACAGAGCCACCAGATGGTTTGATCGAGATCTCACTGTGTCCTAGTACGGCAGCCGCACGTTTTACTTTTCCTAGTGTGTCAGTATCTAGTACAAAACTAACATCCGCTTCAGGCATGATGATGTCCTTATTAGGGGCAGTCAACATATCAGGATCAGAGAAGAAGTACTTGATCTTACTACGACCAGTAGAATCACCGACAGTAACATAATCGTCCGAGAATGTTAGGTGTGGTTTATCCACAAGAGATAGTACCGACAGAAACTCGTTGAGGTCATAGATACCAAACTGAGATGGCATAGTTTCCTCTAGTGACGTTTGTGACATCACATTACGAGCAACCGAAATGGTCTTGAGTGTATTGCCTTCTTGAAAGACAATGTTGGGGTTGATACTCGCATAATTCTTGAGTACGTTTAATGTTTTATCAGATAGTTCCATAATTATTACCTAGATTGATCGGGTTTATATTGCATATTATAACACGTTATGGTATGGTTTGTCAAGCATAATATCATAACTTATTAGGCCGCAGTCTTAACTTTAGAGAAGTTTTTATCTTTGAAGAACTCTAATCGTCTATCAAAGAAATGATCCTCTAGTTCGCCTTTGTGTGAGATTACAAACACATGGGTGTCCTCACCCAGACTGTTGATAATCTTCATCAAGTTGTCAACACCCTCATCATCCAGAGACGAGTCAAAAGTCTCGTCCAGAATTAGTAGGTTGGTGGCAACTGAATTCTTCATCTTCGCAATCTGTCTCCAAGTAAATAGTAGAGACAAGTCAATACGTTGTTTCTCACCTTCCGAGAATGAGTCGTATGTAAACGAGTCACGATGACGTGAACGGATAGTCTCTTGGAAAGATTCGTCCAGATCAAAGTGTACGAAGAAATCTAGAGTCTGCAAGTGTTGGTTAGTCAACTGATTGATTACAGGAATATACTGTTTGATAATCTTGGTCTTGATACCAGTATCTTTCAGTAGTTCCGCATTCACTTGGTTGTAGGCCATCTGTTCGTTCAGTTTGAACTTATCCTCGGTCAGAGTCAGTTCAGACTCACGCAGAGTTTCTAACTCACGGTTTGCCTTCTCTAGATCACCAGTCTCTCCTTGCATCTTTGTGAGGTCAGACTGGATAGATGTAATGTTATTTTGTAAACGAGAAATAGTCTGGTTGTTGTTATTGAGTTCGTTTTGCCAGTTACGTACCGCTTCCATCATCGCTTCGTATGAGTCAGCAAGAGATAAGAAGTCTTTCTCTTTCTTGTCTGCCTCGACCATCGCATCGTTCAGTTCCTTCGCACGTGATTTAGACTTCTCGATCTTTTCTTTCTTCAGATCTTCACCGATGTCCTGATCACATGTAGGACAGATATCGTTCTCCTCAAAGAACTTGGACTCTTTTACAACTGCCTTTATCTGTGTCTTGAATGTCGCCATGTACGAACTGAGTTCACTACGATCCTTCACCAGTTTCGCAATGTCTGCCTCTAACGGAGGTTGTCTCTCCGTGATGTCTCCACTAAGTTTAGTATTGCGTTCCTGTAACTCAGTGATCTCCGCATTTATTTCAGAGATCTTATCTTCTTTCTCTTTACGGTATGCGGTATTCACGGCATTGAGATCACGTAGGTATTTCTTCTGTGCGTTGATCTTTGTTTTTGCCATCTCTAGACTGTGAGTCGCATTGCGTACCTCGTCCTTCAGTACGCCCATCTTCTCTTTCAGTAGTCCGTTCATCTTAGAGAACACACCAATGTCTAGAAGGTCTTCAATTACATCACGTCTTGCACCAGACGCCAGTTGCATAAACGGTACAAAAGAACTTGATCCGAGAACAACAATCTGGTGGAAACTCTTGTGAGTCAACTTCAGAATATTTTTCTCTAGAACCTGTTGATATTCTTTTGCGTGTGAGTTCTGATTGATCATATTACCGTTGACCCAGATCTCAAAGATGTTCGGTTTGATACCCCGAATAATCTTGTACGACTGAGAACCAACAGAAAACTCTACCTCAACAAGTGTGCCTTTGTTGTTGATAGTGTTGACCAACTGCGGTTTAGAAATCTTGCGATGTGGTTTCCCAAATAGACCGAACGACAGGGCATCCAACATCGTTGATTTGCCCGCACCGTTGTGTCCCACCACAAGAGTAGTAGATGAATGAACGAAATCAATTTCAGTGAAATTGTTTCCAGTACTTAAAAAGTTCTTGAATCGGAGTTTTTCAAATTTAATCATAGGTACGTATTATACACTATCCATATCAAAAAGTCAAGGATTATTCTTCTTCAGCAATCAGTCTTCCGACATTGATGATAAAGAACGGTATGAGTATTACTGTTCCATAAAATTGACGAGGTTCTGGTTCCTCGGTAAGTGAGTTCATTGTCCAGACCAACTTACTATCAACGAATTCGATGTCGAAGCCTATTCCGTTGCGTAAGTCCAGATTCCATATTCTTCCTAACCAAAACTTGGTAAACATTATTCTTCTTCCTTTTCTTCTGGTGGTTTTTTCAACCAGTGATTTATGTATTGCGAGTTAACATCGGCTGCATCATCAACCGCACTTGGTTTATCTTTCTTCCTAAAGATCGCATCGTAATTATCATTATACTTCTCACGGTCGGTGGGTCTTTGTTTAGAACCTTTACCGCCATGCCAATTACTATTTGACATTCTGGAGTTTGCCTCCTTGTTTAGAGATCTCCTCGACCACGTCCCCAAACATTCCTTTATTCTGGTGACTCATCGCCTGATAGTTTCTCTTGTCAGACTTTCTGTTAATACCAGCCTTTCGCATTAACTTCGCTTTCTTTCCGTTCATCCTATTCTCCTAGGCAATTTCTGTGCTTTGCGCTTCTTTCATTAATGAATTGATTTCTTTTTTGATCCGATCCTTGTCCAGATCCGTATGTACAGCATCAATGTAATTATACATCAATGTCTCGGTATCTTCTACACTCACCGCATCATCGTTTACCGCATCTCCACTAAACTCTTTGAAGTCTTCTGCAATCTTTAGTTCGTGAATCTTCATACTCTGTACACGATCTACAAATCGTTCGAACTTGTATGGGTCGCCTTTGTTCACAACGATCATCTTGACAAAGTGATCTTCAAGATAACGCAGATCTTCGAACTTGTTCATCTTCTCGTGATCGTAGTAAACCTTCTTGTGGATCGTGACTGGATTGTGAACTGGGGTCAGTTCTCTTGTTTCAGTATCAAGAACGTGGAAGTATTTCTTGTCGTCACAATCAGACCAGAAGAACTCCATCTGTGAACCGAGATAGTGGATGTTATTCTGTGACGAACGAGTGTGGAAGTGTCCTGACAGAACCATGTCGAATCTTTCAAAGTGAGACATACTCATGCCACCGTGACACGGAATACCCTTGGACATCTCGAACCCATCCAACTCTAGGTGTGCGCCAACAATATCTGCCTTACAGTTCGCAAGGAAGTCTAGTGTGTCCTTCTCGTTCTCTGGTGTAATCCAAGGAACCAATGCCATATCCATCTTACCGTAACGCATGACAGTATTGTCCAGAATCACATTCACTTCATTCATGTAGTGACCTTGTAACTCTTTGAGTGCGTTCAGTTCGTTGGTGTTCTTGAAGTAGGCATCGTGGTTACCGACAATGATATCCATCGTGATACCATATTCACGCAACTTCTCTAGAAAGATTTTGCGGTTGTGTTTCAGTGCCTTGAAGTTGATCGTCTTACGGTTATCGTAGTAGTCCCCAAGGTGAATGATCTGTTTGATATCATTCTCTAGAAGGTATGGGAAAAAGACATCTCTATAGAACTTCTCTTGATAGTCCATAAAGATGTCAGATGAATTACGAATACCACAGTGCGTATCATTTAAGATCGCTAATTTCATAATATACCTATTACTATTAAAATATAAGTGACATTATACCACGTGGGCAGTATAATGTCAAGCACTTATTCAGTAAAGTGTCCAGTCAAATCAGAGTCAACGTTTACTGCCCGTCTCTTACGTTGTTTCTTCTCTTCCTTGGCATACTGTTTGAACTCTGCATCGGCAGACTTAACAACATCAATACGTTGTCGTAGTATGTCAACAAAGGGTAGAACATTACTGTAGTCGGTGTTACCGTCATCATGAGTCAGATCAAGGAAGTTCTCGATTCCTGCCTCTGCGATATATTTCATCTTGATATCTTGTTGACGTTTTTCTTTCTGGATCCTACGTAGGAATGCATACCATGTAATTTGAGTGAAGTATGCGAATGCATTTGGTTTACCTGATCGTGTCGCAGCTTCTAGATTGTAGTTCTCGATTGCCTTCAGACAATTCTCGACTGCATCCATCACCATCTCTTCACGATAAGTGTACCTGACAAAGTTTGCCTTGTGTGACAATCCTTCACTAATCTTCAGAAAACATTCTGCGATGTAGTTAGGTACAACTGGTTTTGGTTTTCCCGCTTCCTTACACATACGTGCATGACTGACATAAGTAACCACCGCCTGTGAGAAGTCGGCGTTATTTACGTAATGCGGTTTTTCTTTTGGTTTCATATTATACATCACTCCTATTTAATGCATATTATATCACAATTTGGAATCAGAGTCAAGTTCTTTTATACAAACTCTGTTTCTTAAATCACTCGTAGAGAATCGGTGATCTCTTTGATTATAATAGATTTCTATTCCTCTGGAAGAACATATCGCTCTACCTGTAAACGTACCCGACTTATACTCCGAACCAATGATCCGTACATCTATATGTAACATAGACAAGATATCTTCTAGATCCTGTTCCGTGATATAAGGTATGATTTCGTCAACATACTCCACAGCATTCAACTGCGTGTATCGTTCGACTATAGTTTGGATAGGTTTGTTCTTTTCTTTACGATCGAGACTAGGATCTACCTGTAGACCACATATAAGGTAGTCACATTGATCCTTAGCCTCTCTTAACATTGAGACATGTCCAGCGTGTAATAAATCAAATGCTGAACAGGTAAATCCTACTTTTTTCATAATTTTTTCACTTTTCGCTTGACAAAGTTTGCACCGAACTGTATAATAGAAGCACTCTTCTGCCAGTCAGTACATGTAAATTTAGTGGATAGTTGGGAACGGTAAAACGTTACTCCCATCACTATCTTTCAGACCTGTATTTTCCTTTACATTATCTTCCATCTGTTTCATGATCTTTTCGAGTTGTTCTGTGGTCTCTTCTTCCATTTCGGCTCTAAGTTTTTCGACCTCGTTGACAGATGCCTGATACTGTCTCAACATGGCAGGCGCTGGATAAGTTATTGCTACAACATGCAAGGTTTTTATCAGACTATAAATTTCTGGGTCATCTTGGTATGTCATGAAGGGACGGAAAGAATGGTATCGAGTTCTGTCGTTCGCAATATCCGTCTGGAGTCTCAAGGCCCTTTTGACCACAAGATCGTATTCGGTCTCTTCTATAATTTCGGCAAGAACCTCTTCGCCTGTAGATAACTTCAGATGTTTAACTTCGTACAAGTCGATATCACTTATCATCTTTTTTCCCTTTCAAATTTATCGGATAGATTTTATACCTGAATCCTTCTTTGGTATAAATTTTAATTCTTTCCGCACTATGTTTTAACGTAAAATTTTTGTGTCCTTTAGTATGTAGGTCATCGGCAATGTCGTATAATTTGGTGGTCGCATCGTTATCTGACTTTCTCAATCCTCGTCCGATCGATTGAAGAACTTTGACCTGAGACTTGGAAGGACTAGCGAAAATGATATTATGCAAGTTCCGAATATTAATACCAGTGCTAAAAGTTCCAAGACTTGCGACAATGATTGCATTTTTCTGACCCTCTACTATTCCTCTGATTTGTTCACGATCGGTGGCGTCCACCTCACCCGACACATAAAATACTTTACGATCATCGTCTGCCATCTCCTTCACTTGATCATAAAGTAACTTACCGTGTTTCTCCACAAACTGGAACAAGACTAACGTGTTCCCTTCCTGAGATGTGGCGAGATTCGTGACGAACCGCAATCTGTCGGGGTTAGTAACTATGTAGTCAATCTCTTCCTGATAAGATTTGTCTTTCATCATTTCACAGATATCATTATGGTATCGTAACAACAATACCGAGATATCCAGATCCGCCAGTGTCTTGTCTTCCTGTAACTGTACAGTCGTGGTCACCTGATAGGTTGGGCCGAACAATCCTTCGAGTACAAGTTTGTTCGTCTCCGTACCGTCAAGTGTACCTGTCGTACCGAATCTATATGAGGCATTGATACACTTGTCCATCATCGTAGACAGAGACTTCGCCTTAAATAGGTGTACCTCGTCACCGAACACCGAATCAAACTGTGTGAACCATTCCGTACCGAATCGGTAGATCGACTGCCATGTAGAAATGATTACTCGTTTGTCAGTATTCTTTTCCTTACCTGAGTAGATGCGGTGCGCCTCGTTGGCAACATCCATACCGTAGTCTTCGAAATCTTTGTACATCTGTTCCACTAGACTTGTTGTCGGAACAATAATCAACACCTTATTCTCTGTACGTTCTAGTACCCACTTCATAAGGTTGTAGATAATAAACGACTTACCAGAACCAGTCGGTGACAATAATAGACATCGTTTCTTTTCTATACCATGTACAATCGCATCATACTGATATCCCCGAACATCGAATGGCGCACCATAGTCTTTCAGTTCTTTCATCAACTGGGGGTGATCGACTTTGTTCGTCATCGCTGGATGACCGTACTCTTCGTGTTCCACTAACTGTAGTGGGTAGAACCTGTCCGCACAGAATTTTTTCAGATGGTTGTAAAGACCAACAGGTAACGTCTTGGTCACCATGTTGTATAACTTTATTTTACCATCCCACCGTCTCGATTTATACGCAGGCATAAACCGATAGCCAGGTACAAAGAACGAGAAGTAGTCTCGTAGTTCCTGACTCTGGTGTGCATTACACTCTACAGATAATAGAGAGTGACTCTGCAATCCTATGCGAATCTGATTATCCATTCAGTAACTTATTCAGTTCTGTGTAACCACCAACGTAACACCAAGTCTCTCCTTCTACAACGAAGATCTGTGGTACGGTGCGAAATTCTTTACCAGCAATATCCTGTAGTCTATCCTGTTCTTCGGGTGCGACTTCGGTCAGACAACGATACTCGTAGTCCAATTCTTTTCTTTCTAGTACTGCTTTCGCCTGTGTACAATACCCACAGACAGGTGTTCCTATTACAACATATTTCATTATGATCCTGCCTCAAATTGTTTCCATCTGATCATATTACCGATCGTCTGGTGTCTCCAGTTAAGGTTATTTACTATTTCATTAAGTGTCTCAATTACGGTCTTTAGGTACGCAATCTTTTCTTCACTACGTTGAATCTCTGGGTCAGAGTCGTAGTAATGATCCATTTCGCCTTTGAGGATTTTTAGACCCCCGAATGGATCTGGTTCCCACCCTTTAGATTTAAGGGCGTTCTCATCCATCTTGCCATTGTAGTACAACCATTTGTCTTTCAACAAAATCTTCTGTACGTGTTCTGCACGTTTGAGTGACAACTTGGCTGTGGATATGTACTGCAAATATTTTGCATGTAACATCGGTGTGTTACGAGACGTTTCGTCTAGTTGATGTGTTGGGATTTGACAGTCTGTCTTCCACTCACTCAGTATCATTTCTAAATCTAGTTTCATAATTTAATCCTCACATTGTATATAGTCAATCATATCTTCCCAATATTCTTTAGCGTCATTAGGCACGACATATGCCATTGTCATTCTCCAACAATCTGTGTATGCACTATGGTAACATAAATCACCGTCACCATAATTACCGAAGTATCCTGCTTTCGCACTCCATCCCTTTTTATCGGGCATAGTGACTATCTCGTCATTCTCTTTATCGTACCACTTGAACCAACCATCACCAGTTTCACTCCACGTAAATAGGATATTATATGTCGTAGAGTTGGCGTTATTATGCCAATCAATAAAACCTTTGGGTGGGTATAACTGAGTTAATGCGGATTTTTTGAACCCGACCTCTAGTCGCATATCCTGATCAACATCGTCATAATCTTTTTTGTACTGAGTGTCAGTACCACGATAGTGATCTGGTTTTATTGGATATGAGAAGGCGGCTCTAGGTGAACCATTATGATCCTGACCCATCTCCAAAACTTTTCTTAGGTATTCTTCTGATACGTACTCTTCCCCACGCCCAAGTAGATCAGACAGAGGTCTATTAGTTTTGGTTATGTCATACTTTTCACGGTAGAGATAACGAAATCTTTCTAATATATCAAGAACCCTTGGATTCTTCAGTTCAACAAATTGCATATTAATTTAGTATAAAGTCAGAGAATCTAAATTCCACGTTAAAGGTTAAGTATTGTACAGTCGTTGTGTTGGCGGTCAGAGCAATTGAACCAATGTTAGTCGGTATGCAATCCTTATATCTGATCTGTACGTTAGAGTTATTATGACTAGACAGGATACTGACAGTAATGTCTTGGTGTGTATCGAAACTATTATCTGTCCGTGATGTGCCGTTGAGATTAATCGTTGACTCCAACCAACCCTGCATTTCTTTGTACGACTTCATATCTTCGTCTAGTATAATATCTAGCGATAAACTACCGTAGGTAATCTTGTCACCCGCTAAAGGTAGGGACGTGATTCTTGGTGTACCCAGTTCTAATGGAGAAACTGAACTGCCAGGATGTGTTACGCCCTGTGCGAAATACTCAAGGTTCGGGTAGTTTTGCCTACTAATTATAACACGAAACCCTGTGGGTTGCAAGTAGTTTTTGTTGTCGGTTAATGTTGCCATATAATAGTTCTCCTGTATCCTTCTATTTATACTCGTTATAAACCCTAAAATTAGGGGTTGACAAACTTTGCTACATACTGTATAATGTGTAACAGATGATGAGGAAAGTAAATGATTTTAGAACATAAAGATGCGTTATACGCAGCCAATGCTTTTGATGAGTTCTTCGGGAACATCGAACGTATTGATGAATACATGAGACAGGTCAAGATGGAACGTATGGAATCCTTTCCGTACTCTCTGCCTGGCATGGGGCCAGAAGAAGATCTGTTCAGCAACTTCGATATCCATCCGTCAGAGATGGAGTTTGTAATACAAGAATCGCCCGCAAATCAATTCATGTCCTATATGGAAATTGTTACGTCCGCACCTGTGGAGGCATCGATCCCAGGCAAGGGATTGAAGTGGGTGATCAAAGAAAAGAACACTAACAAAGTTATCGGTATGATTCGTTTCGGGTCTCCTACTATTAATAGTAAACCACGGAACGAATGGTTAGGACGACCACTAGACAGTATGAATCCAGAGGTTATGAAAAGGTTCAACGACTCCGCAATCATGGGGTTCAACATTGTACCTACTCAACCGTTTGGATACAACTATCTTGGTGGTAAGTTACTGGCCGCAATATGTTGTTCCCACTACACACGTGAAGCATTGAACAAGAAGTATGATAGTAACTTCTGTATGTTCGAGACCACTTCGTTATACGGATCAACTAAGTCTGCTTCGCAATACGATGGTATGAAACCATTCTTGCGATTCAACGGTTTGACAGACTCAAACTTCTTACCACTTATCAATGACGACACTTACCGCAGACTAAGTGCATGGTTCATTGAGAAAAACGGTGGTGAACCCTTGGTTCCTGTTGACGCCTCATCTCGTAAACTAAAAACACAAACCAAGATGGCATCTATCATCAAAGCCTCTCTCAAAGTTCATGATGAAGTTGCCTACAAGAAGTTCTGTCAAACCTACTCTAATGCAAAGGATCTGACCGAACAGAAACGTTCGTTCGTGTCCACATATGGTTACGAGAATGTACCCCAGTACTTGAACCTAGAAACAGATACATTGATCAAGAAAGAGAACTTTGACAGATTCTCTCTTGAGGGTGTTACCGCATGGTGGCGTAAGAATGCCGTCAAACGTTATGACAAACTCAAGAGTGAAGGTCGTCTGAGACGTACCGTGGAGACTTGGAACGTCAATGCAGACGATATCGATATTATAAGATAAGATTCTTATATATAATAGTAAGGCATTCATACCGAATGTCAAAAATAAAATAATCTAAGGAGATTATAATGATTACTAGTAACACTAAATTTAGTGGCGTTTCTGGCGCACTATCAAATCTTAAAGGTGAACGTGTATCCATTCAGGAAGTCATCGACACCGTCCTACAAATCACCAACATGAAATCAAAGACATTGGCTGACATGAAGACCAATGCATCTTACAATCCATCTGAAGTTGGTGTAGTTCCTTTAAATTCTCTTTATGTTGATATGACCTATCAACGTATCATTCGTCTTCAGAAGTTGATCAACAAACTTCGAAAGTTGGGCGGGTTTGACATGTACTCTGCTGGCGTTGTTGATATTGCGATACGACCTAGTGGTGACAGTTATGTATGGGACGGTCTAAGACGTTGCATCATGGCTGGACTATGTGGATTGACTCACGTGAAGTCATCTCAGTTCGTACATCCAATGAACGCCTCCAATGAAGATTGTCAAAAACAAGAGGCAAGATATTTCAAGTCTCGTAATGCAGACCAAGAAAGTATGAAGGCAGAAGAAATATTTAAATCAGAAGTTGTTTATGGTGACCCGAAAGCACTAGAACTTTTGAGACTAATTAAAAACTGTAGACTCGACATCGAAGGATTAAATCCAGGCGGCCGAATTTTCGGTGGGTTTGTCGAGGTACGTGACAATTACTTCAAGAAAGATAAAATAGAAGACGAGTATTTTATTGAAGCGTCAAGTATTATTCAAAACATTTATCCTAAAGAAGTTATCTCTGGTTACTTGTTGACTGGTCTTGCGTATCTTTTAACTAAGAACGAAGATTCAGATATATCTTACTCAGCCGAAGAACTGGTAGAAGCTTTACGTAATTACGCATCAGTCAATCAGAAACAAACAGATCTGATCCGTGGTAGACTGGCAGGAAACGCAAGAGGTAGTATCGCTTACCTAATCGCAAGACGTGTACTAAGAGATAACAACGGACTTATCAATTCTATTGGATTAGATGAAGAATCTATGAATTTAGTTGACGAAGCGGCTTGACATTGACCTAAGAGTTGTGGTATAATATACCCATATTATGCGGAATTAGTATAATGATTACATTAGGTGTCCAACCTAAAGATGGAGGTTCAAGTCCTCTGTTCCGCTCCAATCTCTCTCTTACCCCTCTTCGGAGGGGTTTTTATTGCCCATAAAAAAAGGGAGTCCGAAGACTCCCTCTAAAATGCGGTGAGTTAACCTCACTCTTATTTTTATACTTCTTATGTGAGGATGTTGTCCACACGGAAGATACGGTAGTACTGGTTAGACTTAGCAGCTGCAAGTCCGTCAGCAGGTGAAGCACCAACAAATGGGTTAGAAGCCATGCCGTAGCGAGTCTTGAAACCGATTTTTGGTTGGAAAGTGTCTTCACTAACTGCTTTAACCATTTGTAAAGGTACATATGGGCAGTAGAATAGACCACTGTCATAAGTGTTAGTACCTTTATAACCTACAGTAACGTAGTTTGCAGTTGCATATGGATCGATGTATACTTTGATACGACCGTTCAATAGACCAGCAAAAGTGTTACCAGTATCATCTACTTGTAGGTTGTTGCTGATAGCAGGACTGTAGTCTAAAGAACCAGAAGCAGCTAGAGCAGTTGCAACGTCTGAAGAACAGATTACAACGTTACCTTTACCACGGCGAGTTTCTTTAGCGATAGTGTTACATTCACGATCGATTTGTACAGTTAGACCTTTGAACTTCTCAGCAGACCAACGACCATCAGCATCAGTTGATAGATCGAAGATACCGTGTTTAGCTACGTTATCTTGTAATGCACCAGTTTTTGCCTGAGTGTTGATAGTACGGATAACTTCACGGTTGATTTCTGCAAGGATCTCAGTTGACAAGATGTTCGCCAACTCAGTCTCAGCGTCTAGACCGTGGATTGCTTTAAGGTCTTGAGCAAGTTCAAGCGAGTATTCCGCTTTCAATGCACGTGACTTAGCAGTTACAGTTGCTTTCTCGATTGAGAAACCCATTTCGTTGAATGAAGATGATGGATCAACACCTGAAGAACCTAGTCCTTCTGCGTGTGCAGTTTCCATACCACCAGCAACGCTAACGTCACGGTTAGTATCAGCAGAGTCGCCTGGGCCGCCTACAACACCGTCAAAACCAGATACACCTTTAGAACCTACTGAACCAGCAGAGTCACCAGAGAATACTGCATTTGGTTCTGCGATAGCTAGTGCTTCAGTACCAGACTGAGAAGTGTAACGTGATTTCATTGCGAAGATAAGACCAGTTGGGCCATTCATCGGTTGAACACCACACACATCATATGCGATTAGGTTAGGCATTGCACGGCGTACTAGAGAGATCAATACTGGATCCCAGTTCGCTACTGCGCTACCTGTTGCGTTAGTTGGAGCAGCTTCTGTCATGAAACCGTGTTCTGCACTACGTTGTTCCGCAAGTGCTTTCTCTTGGTTTTCTAGAACAGCAGCAGTTACCGCCATACGATGACGGTCTTGGATTTCACCAGCAGAACTTTCGTTCAGTACTGGAGACCATTTTTCGATTAATTGGTCGTAAGATTGTTGCATAATAGTAATTCCTTACTTAATAGTTTTCTTGATTGCGTTAACATACTGTTCCATCGCACTAGAAACTTCAACCGTTTGGTCTACGTCTTCAGCAACAACTTCAACTTCTTCGTTAGCGCTTGGTTCTTTTGAGAAGTGAGATTCGATTACAATACCAACTTTTTTGGCGAAGGTTTCTTCGTCATCAAAATCAATACTTTCTACAAGTCCTTTTAACTTCTCTACTTGTGTTTCAGCAAGACCACGAGCAGATTCAGCGATGATTGCTTCACGCTTCAGTACTTCGAGTTCTTCACTTAATTTAATTGCATCACCAACCTGACTGTTCAATTTCTCTTCCAGTTCAGATACTTGTTCTGCTAATTCGTCAACTAGGTCAACTTTGGATTCAGGAACATCGATATAAGACTCTGTAAACAGATCCTTCATTTTGTCCATGAAAGTTTCTGCGATTTCAGTACGTAGACCGTTCTGTACCGCTACTTTGTTTTCTTCCATCCAAGATTCAACTACGTAGTTTAAGTAAGAATCTACTTTCTCAACAAGATCAGTCTTGATAGACGATACTTCTTCAGATAGTTCTTCTTTGTACTGTGACTCTAAACGATCTACTTCTTCAGATAGTTTAGATTTAACAGCGGCTTCAAAAATTACAGCAGTTTTTTCTTTGAACTCTTCAGAAAGAGTTGCTTCAGATTCTACCAACTTATCCAACTCGGAAGTTGTGTCGATAGTTTCTGCAACAGTCTCTCCAGCTACTTCTAGGTCTTCACCCATCAACTTGCCGTATGATGCTTGTAGGTCTACTTTCTTCATAGAATTAAGTTTACCATACATTGCACTAATCATACCAGCTTTAGTCTTAGGTACAGGTGCCTGTTTAGTAGCGTCAGCAGCCTTATCCACAGATGCGATAGACTCTGGTTCCGTTACAGGAGCAGCGTCTGCCTTACCTTTGGCAGTAGGTGCTTGTGCTTCTTCGAGAGTTTCCTCCACGATTTCGTTATCAATTTCATCGTGAAGTTCTACTTCGACTTTAGTTTCATCAGTCATTAGAGACTCCTTACATACTAGATTTGATTAACGAGAGGAAATTCTTAAACTCCCGAATCTGCACTTCTGGACGAAATGCTTTCGGAGCGGTTTTAATTTCAGTCTCAATATCTTCAATTATTTGGGGTTCCAAAATGCCGTTATTCCAAACCCAATCTACACCTTCCATGATTCCATTGACAAAAGCGTCAGGTGCTGAGGGGTCTTGCACGATATCTACCGTGTTAAGAATAAAGTCGTCTTTGACGTACATTGCGCCATTTTTTTGTTCCAAACTTCCCATTCCACGAGTTGACACTCCTAGTTGTACACCACCATCAAGGAGACCTTTAACAATCTTACCCATTGGAGTATCCAATATTTGTGCCTTTCCGACCACATCATTTCCCTCAAACTTGAGGTCTGTGATGAGATGCGAAACTTTGTCTAAGTTAACAGTAGGCCCTTCAGGATGATTCAATTCACCCACGGCACGTTTCTTGCTAACTTGTTCTGTAACGTACTTATTTACCGCAGATTCCATAATTGGTTTCGGGTAGATACGTCCGTTTCTATTCTTTGATTCTGTTTGAATGAAGATTCCTTCAATGACGTAGTTCTTCTCGCCATTCTCTTTCTTCTCTACAATGCACTGTAGATTATCTTCTTTGAATTCACTAATTAACTTCATTTGAGTTTACCACCTAGTGATTTTAATGTAGTTTTCAATGTCTTCATTGCTAACGCCTGAGTTTTGAAAACGTCTAATTTGTCACCATCAATATACACACAGAAACCTTTTGGTTCCTTTACGATGGCGACTGGTACTTTAACAGATCCAGTTGACTTTGCCGAATACACGACATCACCCTTATACTTGGGTTTTGCTTTCTCTCGAATCTGTTTAAATGTTTTCACTATAAGTTTTTTCCTTATTCGTACTTTTATTTATACAAAAAAAGTTTTTTAGATGAAATTATTATTAAGAAAATTCTTCTTCAGATTCTACTTCAACTTCAGGTTCTTCTTCGACCTCTTCTACCTCGATATCCTCTTCAGATTCAACCTCAGTTTCTTCTTCATCTTCAAAGTCAACCTCAAGTTCGAAATCTTCAACATCGATGTCTTCACCGTTGTTGTTGAAGATATTTGCGGCTACATTTACCTTCTCTGCTTCCAACGCATCTTGCATCTTACTACCCAACATGTCATTGAATAGGTCGCCTGCTTTGTTGTAGTTGGTCGCTTGAATTGCATCCACGAAGTTATCGAGGTTTAACTCCATCTGTGTCTTTTCAACTTCAGGTACTTCTACTTCAGCTGTTTCTGTTTCACTCATGATTTTCTCCAATTAAAATTCTTCGTCTTCATTACCTGTTTCTGCATTGGCTTCGGTTGCGATTTGTTTCAGGATATTCTCAACCTCATCCTCTTGCATTTGTAATACATTTTTCCAAACCCATTCTTTAGAAAAGTACTCACCAACATATTGAGATACTTGATCCATAGTCTGTAGACGTTCACGTAGAACCTCTGCTTCTTTGAGTTCAGAGAAGTGGTTGTCACGGATAAAGTCAACCGTGACATCATTCTTCCACTCTTCCCAATCCTGTTCAGTGATAATACCTTTGAGGATTAGTTGTTTCTTTAGAATATGTAGGAACAGATTAGAGAAACGTTTTCTCAGTCTGTCAATAAACTTCTGGAACTTAACTTCGTCTCGGTTGATCTCTGTTGCACGACCCAAAGAGAACTGTGCCTCTTGTTCTAGACGTGAAAGAGGTACGTTCAACGCACGATACAATCTCTTCTGGAAGTAGATGATATCATCAATCTGTCCAAGGTTCTCACCGCCAGGCAGTGTAGAGATCTCTGTACCACGACCACCTTCTTTACGTGGTAACCAGAAGTCTTCCAACATAGACATATGTTTACGGTCATCTTTCAATTGACCTGTGTTCGCATCGTAGACCAACTTGTTACGATAACGAGACATGATGTCTTTCATGTGTTTCTCTGCCTTCTGTGTAGGCAAGTTACCGACATCTATGTAAAAGATTCTACGTTCAGGCGCACGTGCGAGACGGTAGATTACCAACGAATCTTCCATCATACGCAATTGGTTAATTGGTTTGATTGCCTTGTGTAGGAAAGATACTACACGTTTTCTAGAAGGATCTAATAGACCAGATGTAACATAGGATACTGAATCTGGACTTAGTCTAACACCAGACTGCGCTCCTGCTTTCTCTTGATAGATATAGAACTCATCTGTTCTATCTACAATTTTTGCGCCTGTCTTAGGATCTTTCTTATACTTAACTTCTCGAACCTTACGCATTTTAGCTGCATCAATGGGACGAATCTCTTGGATACCCATCTTTGCGTTTGACTCGTTCACGACCAAGTGATGGTACAAACGACCATCTACATACCATGAACGGAAAATATCGTGACCTAATTCGTTGAAGTTCAACATACCACATATGGCATCAAACTCTTCAACCATTAGTTTTTTGATTTTGTCTGATGTCTTAACGTTATCGAGATCGAGTTCTACAGGTGCTTCCATTTCGGAACCAGACACCGACTCGTTTACAATATCTTCGATAGCTGCATCGACTTCAGGATGTTGTGCAACACCCCTATACTTTTGAATCTGTTGGGTATTATCCTTCGCATCCGCACCATCCATATCGATGTACGAACCAAAGTGTGACCCTGAGGCTGTGACGTATCCAGCACCATCGGGATCTGCCGTTGGTACAATAGACTGAAGTTTTTCCTTTTCTTTCGGTTGGTTTGTTGTTCTTTTGATCTCAAATCCAAAGAGTTTTAAACCGTTATTCTCGTCCGCCATTTAAATTCCTCAAAACCTTAATAGTAAAATGAAAGGGGGAAAATCCCCCCTTCCATTCATTACTTATACTAGAATTAACTAGTAGTATTTGACTCCCAGTATTGGATAGCAAATTCTACAGTAAATTCTTCGATTGCATCATTAGTCTCGTAAGACAATGCAATCTCCCCTACGTTAACAGGGAAACAACCACGGAAGTTGTATGTTTTCAATACATCTCCATTGCGGTCAAGTTGATCAACGGATAGATCCGCTTCGTAATCTACAGGGTTAGACAAACCAGTATTCGCAGCGTGTGCGTTGATACCGTTCATCCAACGTTCCATAGCATCACGAACACTGAAATCAGTATCGTTGATGATTGTTACAGTCCAGTTCTGGAAGGTACGATCGCCAGCAATCTTCAATTGGCGTCCACGGAACGGTACGTTTACCAATGCCATTTCTGACACAGGTAACTGCGCTGTCTTACACAAGAATGATGATAGTTCTACATCACCACCAGCATAAGCAGGGAAGTTCAATGTTGCCTTGAAGAGATTGGGGCGTGCGCCTCCACCACGGAGTTTTGACTTAAAGTCATCTACACCTAATACAGCCATTTTCTATCTCCTCTTATACCGTGCCAACTACTTCTTCAAACTCAACACCAGTTCTAACTGCAACGAAGTTCAACGTTACGAAGTTAATAGAACGAGCGGGTTTGATGAAGATTGAAGCGATAAATTCATTTCTATCAATGACTGCTGGTGTGTTATTTGTTTCGTCACAAACGACACGGAAGTCAGTGATACCTCTTCGACCCTGTACTTCACGAAGTAAAGGTTCTACGATGTTTGTAAATTCAGCACGAGTAAACTCATCATTGAACTCAAACATTACGTTCTTAGCAGCTAAGGCGATTTGTCTTTCTAGTACAAGGAACAATCTACGAACGTTGATTCGGTCGAATGCACTTGGACGACTTTCGAAAGTTTTATCACCAAATAGGATAACACCACTGCCTGGAATATTGGCGATTGGGTTAATGCCTGCTTTATACAGAGTATCTCTCTCTGATTTGTTAGGGTTAGATAAAATGTCTGTTACACCCAAGTAGTTACCTCGTCTCTGACCAGCAGGAGAGAACCAAGGTGCAGCTACTGCATCAGTACCAGCGAATAGACCAGCAGTTGATGAGTTAGCAGGGATGTTAACATACACATCGTTGTACTTGTCATATACCTTCAAGAAGTTATTATCAACAACTAGGTATGATGATCGGGTACAACCACTCGCAAACGAAGTAGTGCCAGTTACAGGAGTTGATCCTGTGATAGCAGCTCTATCGGGGGAAGTAGTTACAACACAATCTTGACGACCTTTAGCGATAGAAACAAGATCATTTACAACGGTGTTACCGTCAGTCTTGTTAGGATGCAAAGGTGCGATTAACATATCGACTTGTACAGTTTCAGTATCTTCGAACAGATCAAAACCAGTAGCGTATTCAGAAGTGCCGATAGCACCACCGTCTGTACCACCACCTAGTTTAACCTTAGACTTAGCGTCACTCCAATCAGTACCACCTTGTGACGGTATGAAAGCGTGAGAGTAGTCTTCAGCTGAATCAACAGTAGGTTCTGCGCCAAACTTTGCTGCGAAGTTATTGTGAGTTGATCCAAACGCAGAGTCATCCCCAAAGTATGGGTTATAGACATAGTTAGACTGATTGTTGATTACGTCACTGATGTAGTTCGGTGCGCCGTCTGTAGACTTAGCGCCTTTCAACATAGATACATGTGGGAAAGTTTCAAGAACTGTACCAACAGTACCAGAGATAGCACCAGTACGGTCAACTACCGCAACGTGTATCTCATCGTTAGCACCACTAGAGTTTAGGTTTGACAGGTGAGGTGAAGTGCCTGGAGCCTGATCAAACTGACCAGCATAAGACCATGCATCAAAGAAGTCAGCACTAGTGTCTGAATCTGTACCAGCAGGACAGAATGATACTTCAATAGCATCACCTAAAGCACCAGCGTATCTAGATACAAATGATCCAGTTTTGTTGGTGTTAGCGGTTCCTAATGTCAGTGTGTCGAAATGTGATTTATTCTTAATTAATACTTGTTCACCATCAGACTCTTGATAAGATTCTAATATGTAAGAAGACGAGGAATTAACTGCGCCGTCGCCCACTTCACGAACAACGTAGAGTGAACTTGAGTATCGTAAGAAAGAAGCTGCGGACAAAAAGTCCACATTATTTGATGTGTCGGGTGAGCCAAAGACACTAACTAGACCAGTTTCATCTGCTACTAGTGTGCGTTCTTGTACAGGCCCCCAACGAAAATTCCCTACAAAGGCGCCAGTTGATGACGTAACACTGGGTACTACACCAGTGAGATCAATCTCTTTGACTACAATTGCGGGAGAAGCTGATGTTGCCATAACTTTTTCCTTTTTATCGGTTGCGAATTATAAGTGTACATTATACGGATTTTTTCTTCAATACCTTTATTTATACTTTAAAGATTTTCAGTCCCATTCGTGTACACCTACCTCACCTTGTAAACGTTCTAACCACTCTGTCATATCTTCGTCTGGTCGCATCTGTTGTTCTTCCATTTCGATGTGTTCTGATCCATCATCAATGAATCCAGCTGGAGGCACATCATTCTCGATTGCCAACATCTTCTCTTCAAACATCATCTGTTTGAGGTTGATATCTGTCATGTCAGCAAAGAACTGAGTTGATACAAAGTATCCGAACATAACTAGATTCATCATCAAGTCATCATGGTTACCGTCAGATGCCTCGTAGGATTGACCCTTACCTACGAATGTACTGATTTCCATGATTGTGTTCTCGTCCATTATCTCTAGTTTGCCTTCCTCAAGTATATCCTTGATGGCGGTACAACCAAGACGTTTACTCTTGCGAGTCATCTCGATACCGATAGAGTTTGCTTTTACTGCGGATGATACGAATACATTCTCATATTCTAGATCATAATACAGACCGTTACAAACAACCGTACCTTGGTCATTCGACTCAATTACCACATATGCTTCGTTGTAGAGAGTGGAATACTTATATATAATATTAGGAAAAAGCACAGGCGATATAGAATTATTGCGATAGACGGCAACCTGTTTAAATGGTTTCGTGCTAATGTCGATTACGTTAAACGTAGAATAGTCCTGTCCTCTTCCCTTCGATACATCGACACAGACAAGGTATTCATGTCCTTTTTGTGGTTTATCGTAAACTAGGAAGTCCCCACCATTGAGGTATTCGATAGGTGGTTTTGCACGTAGGGATAATAATGTTTCTGCGTTGATTAATGTATCACCTGTTCCAAAGAAGGTGTTACCAAATTCTTGATCGAACTGTAGTTGTGACGTGTTCGCAACTGTTTGACGCTTCCACTCCTCATCTCGGCCTGGCACATCATGCCAGTTTACCTCAAAGGGTTTGAACTCGTTTACTCCTTGCTTTGCTCCAGTCCAGATTTTCTCGAATGGATTCCCAATGCCGTTCGCAGTGGAGGTAATAATGACTTTAGTTTCTCGACCAGCCGACACGACAGGATATGTGGAAGTGTAGAATTCATTTGCTCTTTCCACAAAAGCGAACTCATCAAGAAACAGGAGGTTGACAGACATACCACGAATAGAACTGCCTGAGGTGGCAGCCGCAATAATTCTAGAGTTATTACTAAACTCAATACTACCTTTATTGAGTGCTTTACAACCTGGCTGTAAAAAGAACGGTAAGTTTTCCAATGCGAGCGTAACACGACCTAACATCTCCCTTGCAGTTGCACCTTTGTTGGCAAGCACTGCGATTGTTTTTTCGGGATGGAATATCGCATACCATAGAATATACACTACAGACGAAATACTCTTCCCAGATTGACGGCAGGCAAGTACTACGCAGAAGCGGTTATCGTTGAAATGATTGAACATCTTCTCTTGATATGGATACAAGTTAAAGTTAACCAGTCCGTCATCAAGTGAGATAATCTTTACGTAGGTTCTTGCAAAATACGCTGGGTCATTCATACACTTAGCGTATTCTTTTACCGACTCCTCAGTCCATTCCTCCGCAACACCATCCTTCTTTACGTTGGGATTGCCGAGGTAACTATTCTTTTCCGCTGGGTTCAACATCAATCACTTTTTCCTCATCACGTAGTATTCGCTGAAGGTCAGCAGTAGAACCTATAAACACATTGTTGTTGGTGGTGCCACCATCTTGACCAATCTGTTTGGGTTCTTGTTTAATGTCCTTGTTCTTCTTATTCAAGTCCATCAACTTATCGTTCACGTCCGAGATGTTTTTGATCATCCCAGATAATACTTCGAATGCACGAGGGTGTTCTGACTCTCGTGCCACTTCGATCATGAGTTCCAACGACTCCCTACCCTTCTCGATTAACTCGTAGTAGGTGTCTCTTGAATATTCATAATCGGTATTAACATTTTTGTTGTCATCTGTCATTCTGCTTCACTGTCAAGGCTTGTTACATTAAATCCAAAGTCATCATCTGGACTTACATTAGATGGTGTAGGTGTTATATTTATCCCACTTGCAAATAGGTCACTATCTTGTGGGCCTTCATTCATTAGGAAGAAGTTTGTATTCACTTCTCTAATGATAGGCGCATCTTTGTCTGGGCCATAGAAAGACACTTTCATCTCGAAGTCTAGTGTATAGAGAATGGTACGTCTTTGACCTACCGATCCTTCGAAGTCGTCCGAGAATGTAACACCGTTCAATATGATGGGGGTGTCTTCTGTAATCTCTGAGTAATCAGCAAACGGTTTAACCGATACTGTGTACTGGGGATTGAAATATGGTATGACCTGTTCCACGATCTGTAGTGCATCGTCTTGTGACTTGGCATATACGTTCAACTGGAAACCAATTGTATATGGAACAGATGTATAAAATCTTTTCTTTTTGGTATTGTCTGTGGCAGACCGTGTAAACTTATTTACCTTGGGTAACTGTCTCTCTGGATCGTATGCAATGTTTGTAATCTCGAAAGACATACGTGGGAGTTTCATTGCAACTCTACGTTCCGCTTCCTCTCCCTTTGCCATCTCTGCGAGACGATCAATAAATGATCTACGTGGAGCATACGACAACGGAACCTTGACCTGAGATATTGTTGCGCCCGAAGAGTTCTGTCTCAACACGTGTATGTTATTGAACATAGAACCGAATACCGATACGGCAGTTCTTACTCTCTTGTTATAAAACCAAGTACCAAACATTAGAACATATCTCCGAATGGGTTAGACTCTGAGAAGTCTAAGAAGTCTGCCTCAAAATCATCAAATACTTTATTCTGTGCAGTAGGTTGTATTTCCTGTAGATCTTCTACAAGTTTAGGAACCCACTGAGCGTTAGATGATGCACCGACTACAGATCTCGATGTTGAGAATGTTTTGAATGTACCATCAGTACTACCAACATGAGCGAGTTGAAGTATGCGGTCACTATCTGACCAACGAGTAACTTCACCTTTAATCGTATAACTTGCGTTGGTTTGGGTAACAGTCTCTCCGATCAAGAAGTCAGATGAATCTAAGTTTTCGGCTGTAGTAACTGTAGGCAGATCAGAATAAAATGAACCAGAGTCAACTATATTTACAGATGTGACAACACCATCTGTTATGTTGGTCGTCAACACCGCAGTAGACCCTTCAAAATGTTCTAGTAGGGCAGTATTAGAGTTACTATCAAATGCGGAAACCACTTCAGTGAATGACGTTACTGGAGCAGGTTGCGATGAAACAATAATGTTTCCGACCATGTTCTCATGACCACCTACAGTACATTGATAGGTGTAAGTTCCTGTCGCAGAAGGTGTGAATGTTGTCGTTCCACCTGTCTCTGTCACCAGAACATTGTTCCCATCATCTTTTATCTCAACAGGGTGACCACCAGAATTGTTCTGTAGGACTAATGTATCTCCATTGATGATATTGATATCGGGATCAGTAAGATCTGTGATTTCACCGTTTCGGTCAGACTGACTCGCATCAAAGGTATAATCACTACCATCACCACTAGCAATAGTTAGAGTATACGATTGTGTAGTGTGAGTTGTCGTAGATGTTCTTCCGTCAAATATGTCAGCTTTACTTCCAGCTAACGCACGGAACTCATCGATTTTGCCTAAAAAACCAGAATAAGAAACTCCACCGACTGTACGTGGCGATTCCGAACCTAATGAAACCGTGTTGGAAGTAATTAATGATAGGTTTCTAGTCGTGTCACTATCTAAAATTTGTGTGCCGTCTAAGAAAGCGTATATGCGACTATTTGTACCAGAACCATTACTATCAAAACCAATAACTAAGTGATGCCAAGTATCATTCGTAAGACTAGCATTAGTTAAAATATTTGCATCTGGTTCACCAGATAAAGGTTCCCTGAAAGAATATGATATCCTACTTTGATCATCTATACCCCAAGTCATTATATTAGGATCGATGGAGTTAGTACCAGCAACAGTCATGAACGACTGATATTGACCATTTGTGGGAACCGAAAGTTGACGTAAAAAAAGTTCGACCGTACCGTTATCACTAGCAAATAAGAAATTCTGGGTAAAACCTCTATCTAGATTTGACGATAAGGAGTTTTGTCCAAACTTAGCAGTAGTCTGAGGCGCAGTGAGTGTTACTGTTGGTGCCGTTACATAACCCTTACCACCTTTGACAATATCAACCTGACGTACACCACCAGTAACAGGATTAAGGTTTTGAATATTCATCTCTAGAGTGTTTTCTGAAGACGGTTCCATTGTGACTTTATACTGGTAAGCACCTTCATACTCAATTTGATCAATAGATGCAATGTTAGTATCAAAGTCTTCGTCACTATATTCAAACAACTCACACTGCATTCGGAATACAGGTAGTTGACTCAGTTGATAGAACGGAGTCTCGGTCTCTACCTTCATTACCTCAAACATAGAGTTTGACATCGGTAGGTAAATCACATCACCTTCACGTGGACGGAAACCAACCTCTGCTAGGTTGTCGCCAATTAGTTTCTTCCAACGTCTACGTGCAAATACGAATGTTGCCTGATCACGCAATTCGATACCAAATTTAGTGAACAGGTCACCCTCTCCATCGAACCCTTCGGTATTCTCGATGTAAGTCTCGATCTTGTACGCATCAGTAAATCGTGAAGGAACATCATCAGCAAAGATTTTATCCTTGTTGACAATTTCACGTGGGATGTAGTATACGTCCTCACCATAGAACTTCAGAGACTCGATTACGAGATCTTCGTAAAGACTTTGTTCGGATCGTACCTTTTTGCTGATATACGGATTTGTTGCCATATTACCCTGCGAAGAAGATAGGGCCTACATCTTCCTCTTCCCTAAACCTAGTACGAATCTGTTCAAGTTCATTGTTAGCGTCCTCAAATATAGAACGACCACTGATCTGAACACCCCCAGGCAAGGTCATGCCATCAAACTTTAATAGGTTGGTTCCCCATTGCCTTTTGATAATTGCGGTTAGATACTCTTTAAGAAACTTGTGATTGAACAGAGAATTGTAATCACCACCAGCAGATTCTTCAGATGGAGTTCTGATACCATAGACTTCGATAACAATGTGATCGCCTACAGTGAGTTTCTCGGAACTCAAGTAGTAGTATAAACGATTACCTTGTCGGTCAAATGTAGTTTCGGGCGTACCGCTTAGTTTCATATCAAGTAATGATAGATGTTGTTGCATTTGTTCGTAGTATGCAATGTCACCAGCATAGTTGTTCAAATCGGTGACATCGTTCAACATCATCTGATACTTGATATCAAAGAAATTTGTTGTTTGTGAAACAGTGTTGATCGGGAACATACGAACAACAGTGGAGATGGATGCATCTCCGAGATCGATATATCCGTTGTTAACAATGTCTTGAGTGACGGCAAACGACATGTAGTGTCTACGTGAACCATCTGGATGATTCTCACGGAACCACTGAAGTGCCTCGTCTACACGATCTTCTAGTTGTTCGTCATCGACATTTATTTCAAGAACAGGCGCACCCAAACTACGTAAGCAATAATCTATTAGTTCTTGTCTAGTGTTAGGACTTGCCATATCTCTTCTCTTAAATTAATTAGTATGTTCCACCGTCAATAGCAGTAAGTCTAACTCCGCCAGAGGTAACAGTAAACTGATTAGTTGATCCACCATCCGATTCAGCAATACCGTCAAACTTAGCAACACCTACCACACTTGTAGTCGCAATATCAACATTAACCGTAAGTGTGTTTGCAGCGTCATCGTAAACAGAACCAATACTTTGACCATCTGTAAATAAAGTATTAACACGATCATCAATTGTTTCGGATAGATCATGAATCGTTGCTTCAACGGTTTTGTTGAATACCCATCTGTCGTTCGATCCATCATATGTAAGAGATGGTGGACTACTGAATGAAGATGAACCAATAATGATACCAGCACCATTAGCTGCTGTTCCATCATCTGCACTGTCAGCGAGGGTAAGAACAAGATCATTAATTGTTACTTCAGTACTATTTATTGTTGTTGTAGTACCTTGAACAGTTAAATCACCTAGGATAACAACTTCACCCGAATCACCAACAGGGCCTGGATTCAAGAAAAGAGTTGATTCACCAGCGTCAGTTGTACTGATTGTGTTACCATCGATTCGAATATTGTCAACATCAACTTGAGTAAGTCCTGCCAGTGTGGTAGAGGTCGCACCAAGATCGATTTCGGTAGTACCGATTGTTAGACTGTCGTTCGCAAGTTTAACGTTGGTAACACCGCCGTCTTTAATACGGAGTACATCTGAGTTTGTCTCAATAGTAGCATCATCTACACCTACAGCGAGAGATACAGAAGCACCAAGAGCTACACTGCCACCGCCACTCAGACCATCGCCCGCAGTAACGGTTACTGCACTATTTGCGAGTTTGCCGTTTGCGATAGAACCAGCAAGTTGATCATTGGTGATCGTACCACTCAGAGATGAAGTTGGGTAACTAGTCGCATTTGTTAAGTCAAATGCTGGTTGAGCAACGGAGTCACCCAATGAAACACTTACACCGCCATACTTAACTGCTGTATTAGTCAAGTTATAAGTTACTGTATCATTAGTGACAGCAGATGTTAGTCCAGTACCGCCAGCGAAGGTTAGATTAGTACCAGTAGTATATTTGTCAGAGTCGGCTGCATCATCCACCAGTGTGATGACCATAGACAGTGCGCCTGTCTGAGCGTCAACATATTCTTTGGTGGTTAATGAGTTAGTACCAAACCCAGTTCGGTCTTTGTATCCTACTGGAACGGTTACTGTTGCTGTACCGTTTGGTGAAAGAGCTAATCCTACATTAGTATCGGTCACACTGATAGTGTTACCGTTAAATCTTAGACTATCAACATTCCACGAGTCAACTTTAGAATTAGCATCTAGAACAACTGCTTTTCCGTTTGCTATTTGACCAGCAGTTGCACTCAATAAGTCAGTGTAATACTTACCACCGATGGCACTTATATTTGCAGCTTCACCGTTACCATTTTCAGATCCCCAACCGATAAATAATTTACCGCCAGTGGTTCCTTCCCAAGAATATGCCAGTTCACCAGCGCCAAGAGTGGATGGGGATACCGCAACTCCTGATCGTTTAATTTTAATCTCAGTTGCCACTAAAAGTTTCCTCCGTTAATGAACTGTTTTTCTAATGTTTTCGTTGCTTCGAAATTCTCTGAAGATGCATTGTAAACCAATACACTTCCGTCTTGTTTTGTGGTAGTGTCAACCCCTATTATATTGTTGATGTCGCCCGAAGATGTCCGAACATTGCTCACAGGTCTCCCGACTTTAAATGAGAATACTTTGGTTCCACCGCCAACCTTTACTTCGGTTACGGTATTCCCTCTACCTGTTCTTACATCTAGTGCCACTTTATTTACCTAGTTACAGATGGGTTTACTTTTATTTTACCTTCTAGAATACGTTCTATAATCGTAACGCCATTTTCATCATTAAACGACAACTCAACATCATACACATATCTTCCCGAAGTATTCAATGCATCAGTCTGAATATTAGTTAAAGCGAGAATAACTATACCATTACTTTTAGGATCTTGAATAGTACAAGTAAATTCTACAGTATCATCTGCACCTGAGTTATAATTCCTCTTCATCTTAGAAGCGACTGTGTAACCAGTGAGGTCTTTTACGGAACCATCAGCTTCCTTTAGATGCATTTCAATTGCAACATCAGCGCCTTGATCGATTGAAAAGTCTTCGTAATTTGCCATAAACCTATTCTAAAAAGTAGTTTTCTTTGTTTTATTTATAAGAATTGCAACCTTTATTTAGAACTAATTTCGGTTAATAAGTCTTCTCGGAAATCCTTACTTACCTCCCTACGATCATAGATGTAAGAAATTGTGTGTCGCCAACACTTAGTTTTAGCTGCATGGTACATTAATTTTTCTGGTTCTCCGTAATGACCAAAGTATCCTGCTTTGAGTGACCATCCTGGCTTATCTTGCATATACACAACCTCTTTCTTTTCAATGTCCCAGTATTTGAAATATCCCTCTCCAGTTTCACTCCACGTAAAGATAAGATTCCAAGCAGCTGCATTAGCGTTATTATGCCATGCGATATAACCCCCAGGCGGATAAACCGCATGTAGTGCATTATTCCTACAACCTAGGATATCCATTATACCAAGGTTAGTGCTGGATATATTTTTATACGCAAATTCTCTATATTTTATTTTTTCTGATGTCAATTTATAAGATGGGGAACGGTTTTTATCCAGAAAAATCGGTTTTTCTTTTTGATTAAATCTCAATTCATAACCATGTATAGTTTCAGGAAAACCATCATGTTTACGTCCCATAGAGATAATATCATGTAAATATTCATCACTAACAAATTTATCGTCTGGATCTGCGTTTCCTGTAAGCATTGCGTTTTCTTTGAAACTATGAATATCTGAAGTGCGTGTAAGCAACGATTGATTTAAAACTTCTAAAAGTTCTTCGTTTTCTACAGGTATAACTCGCATTCTATCATTATTTTCAATCATTATTTTTTCTTGCCTTTATCATCATTTGAATTAAAAAAATGAAAATCTTTTTTAATACCACAAGAATAATGTCTTAACACTACTGGATTCTCTGGACGTGTTATTTCCCAGTTCCAAGCGTTGTAGTAGTTCCAACGCATGTCATCATCAAATATACCGACTTTTAAATCTTTATATTTGGATTCTTTCTTTGTCAACCACCAGAGAGAGAACTGATCCCAAGCTTGAAGGGATTTTGCATATCCTTCTGGCCACCATTCTTTATCCATTTGTTTTTTGGTAAGTTCCCACCATTCATTTATAAATTCACGAACAATGGGTTTAGTCATATCGTAAAGACAAACACCCCCACAGAGATCAAAATGAGTTCTTCCCTCATCGGGTGTATCAAAGTCATATTCAGCGTAAATATAATCTCTTTCTGGTGTGAGCGCAGAAAAAACGACATCGTGGTCTTTCATTTCATCCCAGATTGTAATAATGTCTTCATGTTCACATTGCATATCTGCATCAATATACATTGTGATGTCGTAAGGAGATTGAGCCATGCCCCATAGTTTGGCACGGTAGTGATCATCACAAATTATAATATTGTCAGCTAATTCTCTACCGTAATCATCGATCATCCACTCTTCACACACCAATGTAACATTGGCGTCCTCGTAGTAGTCTCTAATAGAATCTATTAGGTTGGTAGCGTAGATGTAAAAAGATCTCTTGCGAGAAGCAACAACTAAAAAACCTTTACTTTTTTGTTTCTTCTTCGGCACTCTCTTTCTCCTCATTAGCAATGTATTCTTGAAGAATCATCATTGCATATAGATCAACTTCAACTTTGCTTTTAGCACGTCTAAGTTTTGCCTTGAGTTTTCTATTTTTACATTTTTTTATTTCTTCAACTTCAAAGGCTTCCATTTTATACCCAAAAAGTTTCTCTAACGCACGTGCCTTTTCGTGTTCAATGTCACGAATTTTTTTCTCTTCTTTTTCGGCTTTCTTTCTTGTTAGACGTTCTTCGGTGTTTTTGGTGATAAGGTCTTCGCCTAGAACTTCAATAAGTTCTTCAAAATCCGAATTTAAATTCCCCGACTTGGTGAATTTTTTAAGTCGCATTACCTGTTCGACTTTTTTATCTTCATCGTCAATGATTTGCAAAATGCAAGTCACGTCATCTTTGGTATCTGGTGCTTCCCAAAAAGCATTATCTAACCATTTTCTACTACTCATCTCAATCTCCTAATTGTTTAATGATGATATTATATGTATGTAGTCTTTAACTAAAGAGGGTCTCCATGAGTGTCTCTGATCCACTCATTGTCCGTACTCAGATGTTGTACGAAAAAATGGACAATTGTAGAATCTCCTCTTTTACTTTCTCTTAAAGTTTCAAATTCAACCATAGCGTCTGACCAACCTGTTTCTATTCTTAGATGTATGGTATCTTCTTGTTCCGAAGTTTCTAAATTTAATGAAGTGTATCCTATTTCTATCATGATGGGTCTTTACATCCTATTAACATTATTGTGCCGTCAAGAGCTGTTATTTTGTCGGTGCCTGATAAACTAGTTGGTTGGGTTGTATAGTATTTAAATTGAATCCTTACTTCACGATTTAAACTTGTCTTAGGGAACACTACCTTATGCCTTATTTGATCCATAAAATGAGATAAAGGTTGTATCGTGTGTTTTCTTACATAAGCAAAATTAAGCGCCCTCATTTCTGTATGCCAGAGACCAGAACCTATAAATCCTGTAACATTGTAATAACAATCAAAACTTGTAGTTTGTCCAGCAGAAAGATTGGTGGCACCACCAAAATTATTATAATGAAACATACTGGATACTCTTATATAAGTTTTATCTTCTGATGCTACATAATAAATATTCGAAGAGTAGAAAGGGTATGAAGCTCCACTAGCGCTATTCCCAAACTTACCTAAACCAACCATTAATACATCTCGCAGATCTCCGCTGAATCTCCACAAGCCGGTGAACTGTGCTGGAGAACTTACAAATGTCCCTGGCCCTATATTAACAGACTCAGTAGATGTCCCTTTTGATTTTAGTTGTATACCCACATTATAATCAGTAATCAGTCTGCTCGAACTAGAAGTACTTTGGACAATATAGTTCATATTAAAATCTAATATTGCTCTTTTTGGCCCAGCTGCTGGTTGAGGTATATAAAGCTCATGAATAATGTTTGTTCCACTGGTGCTAGCAATATTGAAGTTATCGCTGGAGGCACCTTTACCATTAACTTGAAAATTGTAAACCTCTGTAGCTCCATCTCCATCTGTGGGTTGATCTAACGTTACTGCATTTTTAAGTGTTATTTTGTGTGGGATGCCACTACCATTAATGCCTGAACCTATATTAATATTTTGAGTTGATGTAGCATTTATGTTTGTAGTACCGATATTAATATTACTAGTACCACCAGTAGCTATATTGCCCCCAATATCGATTGTTTTGGTTTGCGACCCAGAAGTAGTACCAGAACCTAAAGAAACTGAATAAGTTGAAACACCTCTGCCGATATTTATGTCACCTGAACTTGTTGTTGATCCTAAATTGATATCTCCAAAAAAGTTATCAACTGTAAGACCACCTGTAATATCAGTAGTACCATAGGTGGTTCCAATATTTATTAAAGTATTAGTAGTTGCAGGGCCGCCTTCTCTCCCAATATTAATTGTTTGAACCGCATTTCCTGCTAATGTGCCGCCAGCAATGTTAATTGTATTTGAATCCTGACTTTTACCAACAGTGATAGTACCTGTTGTATTAGTAGAACCTAGAGAGATAGTATCTGATGCGGTAGACGGAGATACTTCTAGTTTTCCGTTTATCTGAGCGGAATCGTTGACGAGCAAAGCGTCAACATCTGCGTTGGTCAGATTTGATCCGACTTCGAATATATCATTACCACCACGAGAGTAAAGAACTCCATCTGCGGTGTTGAGGGCTAGTTCGCCTTCTACGATATTGTTGGTGTCAGGAGCATTACCAGACGTATTGCTCCGTTTGATTTTAATGGTGGATGACATATGTACCTCTGTTTGTTCAATCTCTATTTAGAGTTTATTTAAATCTTATCTTCCCTGTATATACAAGGTTTGCGATAGATAAAATCTTACTTATGTTGTTCTTACATATAATGTATACGTTTGTATATTTTCGTAACCAGCTTGAATTGTTGATCCTATATAATTTCCAACATAACTTTCAAGTCTGGTACTACTGAAAGTTCTTATAAAATCACCAGTATATACACCAGTGTAGTATTCGTACCTATTTCTAACTTGGGTGCTTTGATAATTTGCGGTTGCATCTAATTCGTTGATGTAAGTTATTTCTGTGTCCCTTGTTGATGTAACAGATCTGTTAACTACTTTAGTACTTTGGAAATTACCAGTAAATGTTTTACTAACATAATCTAGAGTGTTAACGGATGTCTGCCTAGTCGAAGTATATAGGTTGTTTGATTGACGATCAACTGAAATACTTGCAGTAGAATTACGAGTTCTATCCTTTATAAAATCACCAGCAAATTGTCTAACATAATCACCAACAAAAGTCCCCACTGAGTCACCTTGTTCAACTATAGTACGAGTAGAGAGTCGTGTTCTGTTACCCTCCCTGACGCTAACTCTCTCACTTACGCTCGTAGCGGAATTTTGGAAGTTACCAATATAATCACCAGTGTATTTCGGAATGTAGTCACCAACAAAGTTTCCTTCAAAAGTTAAAGTACTTTCTTCGGTATAATCACCAATAAAATCACCAACAAAAACGCTACTAAAATTACCAGTATAAGTTACTTGCCTAGGTTTTAGAACAATGCTTTGAAAGTCGCCAACATAATTAGTTATTCTTGTGACGGAAGTTCTGGTCTGATCTCTCTCTTTTGTAATAGAATCTTTTGTTTCTCTAGCGTAAGCGACATCGGGTTCTCTCGTGTAGTTTGTTATAACATCGACCGATGTATGTCTTGTACTAATGTAAGTCTTATTTACTGTCACGTCTGCCGTACGTCTTACCGATTCATTAGTATATGCGACAAAACCTATATAACCACCAGTGTAACCTTCCAGTCTGAGGCCACCAGTGTAATCCCTTATGTAATTTCCTTCATACGTTCTGACGTAATTACCAACGAAATACTGAGGGTCATAAAATGGAAGACCTACGTAGTTACCTACAAAAACATCTTCGCCAACATACGTTGAGGAGGGCCCGCCTGGGGCTGTGCGGTACACGAAACCTATATAGGAATCAGCGTAGTGAGGGTTGTCTGGAGTACCTGATACATAACTCCTACTACCTACGTAAGTTATCGTCCCTTGCCCTGTGTACGATCCAGCGTTATCTTTCCTAAACCGAGTAAAATCAGGATAAGGAGCTGGGCCCAGAGTAAAGAATCCAATCTGTTTAGGATCATCAAAATCAGCTGTATAACCGCCGGGAATATGCTTTATATACACTGCTCTGCCGGCAAAAAACCCACTTGGGTCTGTATCTGTGCTTGACCCGATCGCTTCATCAGCCTGCCATCCAGATTTAAGATAATTACCAGAATATACTGGGTCGCCCATGTTGGCGTCACGTACTCTACTGTAAGCTACCTGAGTCCTTTGAGTATAGTTGCCTGTATAGGTAATTGATGTAGCGACAGAATTAAGATAGTTCTGCGGAGGCAGTAAGTAGTTACCAATGAAATTAGCGATGAAGTCGCCAGTATAGTTACCAGTATATTGTCTAGTATAATTCCCAACAAAATCACCAATGAAGTCGCCAGTATAGTTACCAGTAAAATCTCTAACATAAACACCAGTATAATCACCAACAAAATCTCTACTAAAATCACCAGTATAAGTTACTTGTCTATTCTGTTCATAGTTACCAATAAATTCCACTACACGTTCACGTGTACGTACCAATTTTATTATTGGTGTTATTGTATTGCGTGTAGAAACAAAATTTGAAACTCTAGTATTAGTTACAGATGCGTAGTTACCTTCGAAATTAGCGCCACCATAGTTACCAGCGAAATTAGTTGATCGATGGAATGTGAAATTACCAGTATAGTTACCAGTATAACCTATACCAGCGGTATATCCAATAAAATCACCAGTATAGTCACCAGCGTAAGGATTACTGAATGTCAGACCAGTATAAGTTATTTCGTTTGGTTTTAGTACATTAACAGATCTATGTTTTATTATATTACGTGAAAAATTACCAGTATAAGATACTTGATATGTATCAGTATAATTACCAATGAAGTCGCCAATATAGTTACCTTCATATTGCCTAACATAATCCCCAGTATAAGCCCCAGTATAATCAATTTCAACAGAACCAATAAAATTACCCTCATATGCTGTTGTATATTCACCAGCAAAATTACCAATAAAATCACCCACAAATTCTTTTATAAAATCACCAAGATAATCACCAACGAACAATCTGTTAAAAGTTTTACTTACAGGGAGTTCACGATTTTCGTCTCTCTCTCCGATAAAACCAGAGACTCTGGGTTTTAATTGATCAACATCTATTTTATTATTTCTTATGTCTGTCGCTGTACCTACTGATGCCCAAGTTCCTGTATCGGTAGGAACTCCTTGACCAGAACTCCTCAATTGGTAAGTGCCTACATTGCCTTGTATGCCTCTTCGGTACTTACACCTTTTACCTATCACATAGGATAGATCATCAGCAGAGAGGGGTTTTATTGATAGGTTTTCTGGATCAGTAATAGCTTGGGATACATTGTTTACACGGTCAAGTTTAGCGATATTACATGAAGTGGCGCCAGTTGGAATACTACCAGTAGTTCCTTTTTTTCTCCAAATATGATAAACTACACTAGTGCCGTCCGTTCTTCTATCGGTAAAGAGAGTGGTAGTTGTTCCACCGCCTCCAGTATTGACTTTTTCGTAGGTTGGGTCATTAAATGTGGATGGTTCTAATCTGAGAGAACCAGCGTAATCGTTTTGTACGATAAGACCATTCATCTTATCAGCAAAGGTGTCTAAGTCAGTATCATTTATCTCATGAAGACCAAGTTTGTCATCAACTGTACCATAAACTAAAGGTCTATTGCGTATAGTTCCTTCTAGACTGGTATTCGGGTAACTTCCTGATTCAACAGTATTTAAATATGTTGTGGTACTGGTAATCGATATCGAAGATTCTGGATGAGTACCTACTTGTTCATTATATTTTGTATCTACATATGATCCTACTTCAAAAGTACCGCTTTGTGATTGAGTACCTGTTCTAAGTGTACCATAAGAATCGGAGACATCACGATATACATTGAGTTCAACACCAGCAAGGTGAGCGACATACTTTTCTTCGGCCGCAGACAACCGTTGTAAATCACCTTTACCAATAGGCGTATTACCTTCCGTTATCTTGAGTAGTAAGTCTGTTGACATTCAGTTACAACCTTTTGTGGGTTTCTATATTATGTATTTAGTAGGTTGCCCGAAGCGTCATAGACGTTTATTACCCTAGCTCCCACTCGGTTTAGAGCAGCAATTATACTCTGTTTGTGATTTAAATAATCCGAATCTGACAAATCCGTAAGTGTTCCCACATCATCATGTACTTCGTTAATCGCACCGACAAGTTCGGTTGCAGTTGTATTTAGTGTTGTGCCTGGCGTGATAGTTCCAGCAGTTGTAACATTCGCACCACTGAATGTCATTGCAGTGGTATCACCAGATCTTACTATCAAGTTACCCGAAGTATTCTGGAATCTACCGAACTGAGTTCCACCGTCTTTAAGTAGTACGTCACCGCCATTGGCATCTAGTACTATGTCACCATCAACATCAAATGTCAGACTACCATTAGGCACATCTATTTCAGTACCAGTCGCAGTAGTAAAGTGTACTTGGAATCTACCGTTCGATGCCGAATCACGTAAGTAGACACGACCTTCGTTGGCATCAAGATAAATATTCTTATCGACTTCAAAAACTAAATTTCTGTTATAAACATGTTGTGTCACTGAATTACTATTGTTACCTAGATCAAAGGTTACTCTGTCTGAATCGATACTGTTATATCTTCCTTCAAACTTAATATCATCACCAGCTGCATGTAGTATAATATCACCAGTAGCATCAAGGTTAATACCAGATGTACCTGAAATTGTGTTATCTTTGAAATTGAAGTTTGCGATAGTACCACTGTCACCGTCTAGGTTATCTGCAAATACTGTTCCGTCAAAGTAACCGTTTTTCCATTCTTTACCAGAAGAACCTAAGTTATATGCGTTGTCTGATTTAGGAACTATGTTTGATGCAACTTGACCAGTGAATGTAATGTCATCCCCTGTTCCATTACCCAGAGTGACATTACCATTTAATGTGGTATCACCATCTACATTCAAATGTCTGTCAACATCAAGATCGTTCTCAATGTTTACATCGTTATTGAATACTGCATCTGAATCTTCGAATGATAATGCAAGTGTTTGATTTGAGTAGATACCTAATTGGTTAGAACCGATATGACGGAGTTTACCAAACTCAACGCCATCATCTTTTAGTCTGATGTCTTCACCACCAGCATCTAGTGTGATGTCGCCAGCCGCTTCAAACTCAACCCCACCTTGACCGTATATAATTCGAGTGCGTGATGGTGCGCCAGCAACACCCATTCGAGTTTTTACAAACTCAACACCATTACGATTGAATAAGATATCACTATCACCAGCATCGAGGGTAATGTCACCAGCGACATCAACGGTGAAATCACCTTTACCCACATTTAATTTGAAGTTATTAGGGTTGCCTTCAGTACCCATCTGCCATCTTGCATAGTTATTTGATGGGCCATTTCTTCTGAATATAATATCACTGTCACCAGCATCCAGAACAATATCACCGTCAGTGTTTAGTGTGATATCCTGAGATGCATTTATATCTACGGTTCCAGTAGTTGTTTGAGTGAAAGAAGCACCAGTTGTAACACCATAAGCACCACCAGATACAATATCGAATGTTCCTCGTGTATCGATGTCCATGTTTCCAGTCGCACCGATATGGTATGTTCCAACCGCACTGTCCGATACATTACCTGTAACAGTTTCGGTTCGGTTACCAGTTGTTGCAATTGTGGTTGTTCCACCTAGAGTATATTGTTGACGTGTTGTACCACCGTCTTTTAATGTTATGTTATCTCCACCAGCATCGAGGGTAATGTCACCGGCCGCATCTACTAAGAAATCAGAAGGAACATGTATATCGAATGTGGCATCGTTATTAAGGTTTATTCGACAAGAATCACCCCCATCGCCATTTCTGAAGACTAGGTCGTTACCGTCCGCATCAAGGACGATATCCCCTACCACATCAAGTTTCAAGTTGGCGGGTGTACTTATTGTATATGTACCATTAACACCAAGATTATGAGTTACTTGGTCATTACCATCACCATTCTTAAAGATAATGTCGTTACCTTCAGCATCAAAGGTTATGTCGCCATCCACATCAACAGTGTAATCACTTGGTGTAGTCACGGTATAATGACCATCATCGGCAATATTATGGGTTACTGTATCTCCACCCTGACCATTCTTAAAGATAATGTCGTTACCGTCAGCGTCAAGAGTAATATCACCAAGTGCATCAAAAATGAAATTACCAGATGCGCTCATGTCGATATTACCAGTAGTATTCTGAATAAAGTTACTACCAGTTGTGAGAGTGTATGTAGAGTTACCTGTTACGGTGATTGTTCCACCAACAGAATCTAGAGATGTACTGGCAACCTTATTGATGTAGGTTCCAGAATGATCACCGTCAAAATTAACACTAGTAAGATTGATATGACGAACGGCATCAACAAGAAAGTCTTGACCAGCATCAATGTCGATGTCTGTACCACCACTTTGATTAGTACTAATCTTCAGTCGTGTCTGAGTCTCCCCCGCTTGTCCGTTTGGATATAAGATCTCACCAGCAGATGCATCGAATGCAGCTTCAATCTCATTCAATACTGTAACAAGATCACTGTCTTGATAAGTATTCAGTTGCGATGGATCACCGACATTATTACTCAGTATGTTGAACTTGTCAACAAACAGTTTAAATGACTCTTGTAATCTTACTATTGGTTTTCTTGACATTATAGTTTCTCTATAAGTTGCGAAAGCATATTTTTCATGTCTGAGATATCACTCTCTAAACCTTCAACCTTTGCTTTCAGATCTTTTTGTTCTTTTATTTTTTGGTGTTTAAGACGTTTCTGTTCTAACTGCTGTTGAACCTTTCTAGTATTTATATTAACTATAGCTCCAGTATCAGGGTCACGAGCCAAATCTGGGTGACCCTCTACTGTTATATACTTTTTAGGTTTAGTCTGCAAGTGCTATCACCCTCAATGATTTAATTACAGGAACTTTAGCAGCAGTCAAACTAGAGAATACTATCTTCAACTGGAACCTATCAAATCTTGTCAACGGTTGAACTGGATTGTCCCCAATTACGAACTGATACTCACGGAAATTATTTTTATTAGTATCCGCAGGCATATCACCTTCTGGAGATATGTAATTCCAACTCACATTTTTAATGTTTTGGTCTTTATTACAAGTTCTGTAGTATAGACCAATACCTGTGTCTGGTGGTCTATTCACACCCATCTTAACCGAAATACCCTGAGACGATTGCGCTAGATCAATTGGAATACAGACATGTTTAGCGGCGACTGTACCACCTAAAATGTTTTCTTCATCAAGTTCGTTGTACCTGTTATCCAACTCATCAGAAAAAATGAACTCCTCGTCAATAAACTCATCATTGTTATCAATAACATTGTGTGTCAGTTTAAGATCAGATGACTCCATGTCTAGTATAGGACTAACTCGTGTATCCGCAGTTGTTAATACCAACTGACCAGCAAATGACTTAAACTTATCGTTGGCATCAAGTGGATTAACAAAATTATTCTCAGTCTCTTCTTCAAATGTATTGAAAATACAATATTCCTTATCCAGATCCAATCTAGTTTTATTCTTCATTAAAGTGAAATTGGTATCCCTAACAAATCTAGTTCCGTCACTGTCACTCAACGGTGAATTGTCATACATTTTTGCAGAGAAAGTATAGTTAGTAGTCTCTGGTTGTACTATATCGAAGTCTGGTCTGATCTGTTCAAAAGGCAAGTGTTGTAACATCGTAACCGTACCACCACCAGTCCTTCCGTTAGCGTTTGATTTACCTCTTACTTTAACTCGGATACTTGTAGCATCTACACCCTGAACCTCTAACAAGTTGGTTGTTACAGCAGCCTTGTTGGCACCCTCAGACATAATCTCAGAACCTTGGATACCATTGTAAGATGTACTACTAGTTAATCCAAATATTCTAGTCTTATCGCCCTTTCTCAGACCATGACCTTCAGCAAAAACGGTAACAGTCGCATTTCCTGATCCATCACTGTCGTCATTTTCATCAGTCATTATAGGATTAGCTACTAATTTCATTGGTCGAAGTTTTCGGTTGGCCAACTGTACCGTACCTTTGGTTTCAAACTCCGCACGATAGAAGACAAACGCCAGATCTTGTTCACCACGTGGTTCCCAAACATCTGTATTCTGAGATACGAACAACGAACCTAAAGTTGGTTGTTGTTGAATAAGTGTATCGGTAGAACCTAACAAGAACTCTTTTACTTGTGAGATGTACAACTTATACTTCATAGACTTAGAACGAATAATGATTGCGTAGTTTGCACCATTACCTTGCAAGAAGATCGGTTCGTCAAATACGAAGTCAGTACCAGTTGATAACATATCACCTATAGTAGCGCCACTTTCAGCTAAAGTTCTAACCTGAGAAGGAATCAAGTTCACAAGTGAGCCTGGAACTCTTCGGGTACGATCTGGTTTACCAGCAGGAGCTTCCGTAATTGCAATACTTACACCGTGTTGGATATCTTCTGCCGAAGGTTTCTCAGCAAAGAATAATCTTACACGAGTCAGAGTAATACCATTTGGATCTAGTACCTCGAATGATTGTGCAGTTGGATCTTCATCCTTATAAACCGCACCTTTTGGTTGAATAGTAACTACTCCATCACCAGTACCGTATCTAGGTATGAAGGTCTGTTCGTTATCGTAAACATAACTGGCAAGACCACCTTGACCCTGAGCATAATCATATGTCACGTTCTGTCCAACATGAATAGATTGAGTACCAGTAATCTCGGTGTTTACTTCGGTCTCTCCATGTACTGGAGTTCTGGTGATCTCAACTTTCTCATCTGTTACTATGTTGGACGCTACTATCGGATCATCCGAACTTACAGTATGAGTAGTGAATCTGTCGTTGTCAACTGTGGTATCCTGTATGCCACTAGTTTCTAATACACGAGTTGTAGTGACCGTATACTCACCCTGTAGACTTTGAATCGCACCAGCAGAAGTATATCTTTGTGATGCGTAAGACAACGCCTTGTCCTTGTCTGGTACACTAACATCATACAATTCGAACAACGCTGTTCCAGTTGGGAATCGCATCGGAGGTTGAACTATATTAGGGATTTCAAACTCACCCTCAAGAACACCATTGCCATCAGATATCAATGAACCAGAACCTTCGGAGTGTTCGGTTGAGGTTGGTAATTCTACCTCTGGAACCATGTTTGCGCCAGACTCAACATCAAAATAATCAGGATCTTCAAGTGTGGAAGACTTATAGAAAGTCTTCGGTTTACAGAACCTAGACACATCCGTGTCATTAAAGAATGGGAAGTAACGAGTATTTGGACGTAAGTTGGTCGCCTTGAACGATACCTTTCTCGATCTCATGAAAGGAATGTGCAATATTTGTAATACACGATTGTCTACAATTTCTTCGAGAACAGATTCCGAAACAATTCTTGCTACCGAAGTAGTTGTTTCGGTTGCAGTGTTATATTCTTCTGTTGTTAGATTATAGTTTGTTGTACTTACAGTATCAGTCTTCGCTAAACTAGTATTGGTAGTTGTAACCTGAATACCAGTGTCACGACTATACGTTTCAATTTCTGTGCTGACATCTGTATAGTAATCAGTTATAACCACATTATTAACCGCAGTTGCATCACCTACATAGATAGCAAATGACCGTTTGCCTGATAGATTACCGCTAGACAGTCTTCTTCCCTTAGTAGTTCTGAGGTGGAATTTTCCGTCTTTGATCCCCCTGATTAGGACTAGACCGCCAGGTTTAACTTTTTTAGCTGTATAACCTTCGCCAGCAAACGTCCAAACACCGTTATTAGGGTCATAATAACCCTGAGCGGTATATGGGTTTGTCGATTTGAAGGTATTCTTTTGAGCTGCATCCGCTGGTGGTTCCGAAACAAAAACATCAGCATGTTCGTTGTGATTACTTCGTGGACAAGTACCGACATAACTATTGAAGTTGTGATTAGCAGGTTTTTGGAATACCCACTCATCAGCCTCTCTGAGTTTGCCTGGAGGCCAAGACTTTCCGTTTTGACCTGTTGTATAGTCCCAATCAAACTCATCTTGATGACCTACTACTCCATAGGTTACATCTTTTGTGGTGACTTCTTTGGTGTCACCAACAACTCTGTTCGTTGTTTGTGAAAGAATTTCAGTACCAGTTGATAAGACTTCATTAGTTGATGTTGAACCTGTGGATACCCAGTCACCTAGGTCTTCCGTAACTTTCTGACCGATAAATGAAGTATCAGTACCTATCAGTGTTGTTACTGGTAGAGAGGTTGCAACCAGAGGTTCTGAAGTCATTCCAACCTGAAGGTCAGCGACATCTATACCACTCCACGAATATTCTCCAATATTATAGAGTAGACCCTGATCAGTACTAAATTCAGTGCCACCATCAACCAAAAGTGGAGCATCATGATCTATTTCCATCCAAGTATCTTTTGAGGGTGAAAGTACTAGATCACCAGCGGTCTTTTCAACATGGAATGGGTTAACATTAATAGTTCTAGATGCAACAGTCTGGGAAAGGTATACTTTCTCGGTGTGTGCAAGATAAACATTGTCGCCTTTTTTAACAGTATTTGTGGAGTTATCACTATCATAATTTAAGAATGTCGATCTACACTTATAGCCAGGTCTAATTAACCCTTTAGTCACATCCATTGATGCTCTATGCTCAATGCTTTTGGTATCTGTGAATTTTTGGTTCTTAAAGTTATCTACAAAGAAACCTGTGTGAATTCTTTCTTCACCAGTGGAATCAAAAAGTCTTTCATTAGCAGCATTGACTTCTAGTAAAGAAAGTGTAGTCGCTTGTTCTAACTTGTCAAGTCTTTTTTCAATCTTGTTGATGTCTTCCATCGTATAACCACGTCTAGGAATAATCGTGGTTTCGATATCTTTAGTATGCAAAGTGTTTGCATTCATCTGGATCTTGTAGAGATCAATACAATCAACAGGAGTAGAAGGATACTTAGGTTGTAATGATGGTACACCCATGATCAATCGTAACTCGCCGCCTTTCGATAACACTAGTTTATCAAGACGAGGCATGAAGTACTCACCGTCAGCGTTTATCAAAGTATTTGCTTGTGGTAGGTCTAAAGTTAAACCTGATGTGAAGTTACCACTACCATTCACAGTTGGTCGTAAGTCGATAACATCACGCAAACTTACTAGTCTACCATTTTCGGTTCGGTGAACAGGTAAATTTACGTAGTCAACCTGACCAGAGTATGAACTAACATCGAAGAAATCACCAGTACCATGTGCGAAATAATCGAAGTCAACATAGACATTTTGACCTACAGAGTCCAGACCGTGACTGTATATTAATTTTGCTAGATCATAGTGCGTGTCTCTCTGACCATTATCAACTTTAAAGGAAGATAAAACATTTTTACCATTGACATCATTCGCTTTACAAGCATTGATTCTATATAAATCGGTTTGTGCTAGATCTAAGAACTTAACACCTTGACCATCGGAGTCTAATCCATAGGTTCCTGTGACTTTAGTTAGTGTTTTTTGTTTTCTCTGAGGATTAGGTATCTGTTCATAATGCATGACCTCATAAGTTACACCATTTGCAAGGCCATTAATTGTTGATGAGTTAGTCCCAAAACTAATGAACGAACCGTCAACGTGATCTGAGTCTGGTGAAGATACGATCCATTCTCCAGAATTAGCTAAGGCATTACCACTAGTAACATTAAGTGTTGCGGTAGTCCCAGAAGCCGTGACACTTTTCTTTTTTGCAACCGTCATTAAATGATCGGTAAAGGTTTTTGGTCTGGGTAACGGACTATCAAATATAAGATTTCGTTGACTCGTTTGATACAGAGCAGTTTGATTTTGTTCTTGATACAGATTCACATAATTGTTAGTAGCGTCACCAGTGTCGGTTACGATAGACTTAATGTCTCGTATGGTTTTAGCAGGATTTGTAATTTTTGTATTGAAAACGTGTAATTTTCGTGTTCCTAACACAGAACTATTTGAATTCAACGCACGAACATTAGTTGTACCAATAGCATTACCGCCACCATTAACAGCATCTCTCAACTGTAGTTCTTGACAAGAAGTAAAGTCTGGCATATCACCCTTACCGTCAGTATACAGGAAGTAGTTACCATAGTCAACAGTAATTGCATCATTATTTCTAATGATGGTGTCAGTAGGTCTATCCGAAAGGATAGTGGTAGGCGCATCTTTGTTGATACGATAACCTTTAACATATGCGGTGCCTGGTGTTACTTTTAGTTTAAAAGTAGTGGCATTGTTAGGTTCAAACGAAGCACGGAAATAACGTCTAACATAATCACCAGATTCTTCGTGAGTACGGATTGCCATCTCGTCTTTGATAGACTTGAAACCAGAACTTGTTGTTGTTTTAGAAACAATCTGTCCACCAACAACTTCAATAATTGGAATAAAGTTTTCGTTGTTTTTTACAACCCTACCGTCAGCAAGAGTAAGAGTGATTCGATATCTATCAGCTCCAGGCGAGGTTAAATTTGGTGTCGCCCCTTGATTATCATATAGGGTAGCATCGTCATCAACGTTTACGATATCTTGGGTAATCTTAAAACCAAAACGACTCGATTGGTCGGTTTCGTATTTACGGAAAATTAGTTTTTGTGGAGGACAGTAAACAACGTGACCTTGTATGAAAAAATGACCCTCGTCAACAGATATGGCGGAACCTAAACCTACCGCTGGATTAAGAGAAGTATTAGTGGTTTGAACATTAAATGTAAATGATGAACCAGTCGTACTAGTTATTTCTTCACCAGCTGAAATTCTAGTGCCTTGAGTAGTCTGAGACTGATCCTTCAAATACTCTACGAATAATGTGTCTGGATCACTATTCTCAGCTGCAATAGCATTAACAACTAAAAATTCAATTGAACTATCAGAGTTTCTGAACGTTAAACCTTCTAGTACACTTGGATCATCAGGGAAGGACGGTGACTCAATTTTAATAAACTCTAGTTTGTTGTCAACTCTAAACGAGCCTGGAGTTATTGATGCGCCTTCGTTAAACAAGTTACCAGCGAGTTGAGAAAACTGTTGTTGAATTATTGTTTGTAACTGAGTTAACTCTCTTGCTTGTAACGCACGTCCACTATTAAATAAGATCTTATGATAATTTTTACTCTTATCGTAATCGTCTTTATAAGTTGTCGCAAAAGTATTTTCTGTATAAGTCGTTGGCATCTTCTATGTTACCTTAGAGTTGTATTACGATTTTTAAATCTTCTGTTTGTTCAGCTGAACGATCAACTGCTGCTCTGTTATCAATATATAGGAGTTCTCCAGAATGAGGATCTATCTCTCCTCTAAGGAATCCATTAGATTTTATAGTCCCTTGAACACCACTAGGATTTTCAACAACATCTCCATCTGCAAATGCTCTAAATTGAGTATCTTCTGTTTGATGCACTAGTAGTCTCACTTCATTATTAACCGCATCGACAGAGTCGATAGCATCAACATATGCCGTTGCTCTAGGTAAAGCACCTGTCTGTGAAGTAATTGTTGTATCTTCAGTGAAAGTACCAGCGCCACTCAATTCAATTCTATCTAGTGTACTGCCTGTCGCATCAGCGAAAAAGTGTGTGTCTTCTCTATTAGCAGAATCTCTAACCAATGGATTACGAACAAGTATAACTTGACGGAAGGTGTTGTCACCTATCAAAAAATCTCCATTTTCTGTACCATCGATCTTAGCGTTGAACATACACGCACCTGTTTTCAGATCATCTCTCGGATCAGCGCCCAGACCCTTCTCTGGGCCAAGAATAACACGAGCTTTTGCGCCAGTACCACCACCACCAGTGATAGCAACACTAGCACGTTTATAACCAGATCCACGGAAGGAACGTTTGTCTGCAGCAAGTGATGCGTAACTAGATGGTAATGTTCCATTTAGATTTCTATCAGAATCTCCCTTAACCCTAACATCTACTAATGCATTACCCGAAATAATTGGAACAAGTACACAACCTGTGCCATCACCTATTACTTCAACTGTAGGTGTAGAAGTATAACCACTACCTTGATCAGTAACTTCAATACCCACCACTTCACCAGGCCTTGCCGCTAATTGTACTGCACGTTGTTCTACTACTTCCGCAGTCGCATCAACAGATGCAGCTTCATCGGAATCAACAAGCTGTACAGGCATATAAGACGAAGAAAGGAATTTAGAAGCACGCAAAGCACCAATAGAAAAAATAAACTTCCATCGATATCCATCGGAAGTTTCAAATGGTTGACCGTTTGTGTTACCAGTTGGTTGTTCCGTAGAAACTACAGCGGAACCATTAGCATCTCTACCTTGTTGTACACAAATGTAAATTTCTTGGTTACTATTCATTACATAGAATTGATTGAGTGGGTAACCAATCGTGTCATCATCATAATGGTTATATATCGCACCAGAAGTCCAATTACTACGAGGAACAACGAATGATCTGTCGGTGATATTTTTCATAGACTGCATGTTCATTCTAGCATCACGTTCATCTCTAACACGAGGTTGTGGAGTAACAGGATTATCTGATGCATCCCACTGTTCAGATCTACCGATACCAGCGTAATATCTTACACCAGTGGAATCAAAATCGTTGAATAGATCAAGAAGAAATTGTTTTTTAATTTTGTCTGTTACTATAGCACTCATTTACTTTTCCTATGAAACCGTTGCGCCGTTATTTGAAATTATGTACCACTCTGTTGTAATACTTGAATACACTAAAGATATAGATGCACGTTCTGGTATCGATACCTCATCGTGACCCGAAGGATTGCCTGGAATATCTAAAGTCCAAGTGGCGGTATTCCTGTTGATAATATGTTTTACTTCACCATCTTCTGTACCATCAAGTATTGAACAAGTCGGTGAACCTGATGATATGTTGAGGAACGTTATAGGTGAAAGCAAAGAAATATTAGATGGGTTGCTAGTCGCATTTTGTGTTGCTAATATTAATTTGTCTTGAATCCTAACGCCACCAGTACCCTTACCGAATAAGTCTAAATTTATATTAGTATTATCACCGACAGCTTTAACAGCAGGATGTGCGGCATTGGCCGCACTAAGAACTTCGATATGATTGACTGCATTGCCAACGCTATTGAGACTCAGTATTTCGTTACCCGAAATGTCGTTAATAGATCCGCCAGTAATTTTTGGTGTGGTTAAAGTTTTATTGGTTAGTGTCTGTGTGTGATCATTAAAGGTAAACTCATCACTATCTGTTAGTAGTGGTAAGTTTATGTTTCTGTTCGCAACGATGTCAGATGGAACTAGAGAATATTGGTGATTGGCACCACCATCAGTGATCGTCAAACCAGAGATTGTTGGACTAGAGATCGTGGGACTTGTGATCGTCTTGTTAGTCAACGTCTGAGTTGCAACCGTAAGTACGAAGTCACCATCCGCATCTGGAAGAGTAAGGATACGATCCGCAGTTGCGTTTGCAGCCTTCAACCTAACTTCGTGTTGATCCGTTGACGATCCCTCAAAAACAAGGGCATCGTTTTCAATAGCTAACTGACCAGAAAGTGCATCGGGATCACCACTAAGGAACGTATAAATTTCCTGAAAGTTCTGATTGATCTTCTGTGATGCAACACGCAGAGTATCACCTGTACCATCATTGGGTAACGAACCGTTGTTTAAATTTTGTCTTGCCATTTACTTTTACCTAAAAGTTCTATGATTCTATTTATACGTTTTATAGTAACTCATTCAGAGTTATTTCACTATCTGAGTCACCTGTTACGCCCACCGCCGTATTGTCACCATCTTCTCTTCTTTTATTGACCCAAGTGAATCTATCCTGATCCAATGTTTCTAGTGCAGATAGACCCATTGCAGAACCACTGTCATCATCATCTTCATCAAATGTTGGTGAATCTGGACGTAAAAATTCCAACAAGTTACTATGTAGACCTTGTAATTCGCTGATAGATACATCTTCGACATCTTTAATGTCATTACCCGCTGGATTAGGATATGTACCTTTACTGCCCATACTCATTCTAAATTTCATTTCATCTCCTCCTAATCCTGAAAGTGGAATGTCGAATAGTGCGGTATGATCAGCAATACCCAACGGATGACGTACGTTAGCAATACTCTCAACTTCTTGAGGCGGAATGTCCAGTAAGCCTGGGGGCGGTTGTATTTCAAAGTCAATATCAACCACACCTTGAAGTTGTACCTGAGAACCCAAGTACATACCAGCAGGGTGAACAAACAACTTGTAAATTTCTCTCCATTCATTGATCGACAATTCACTTTTAATTTGAATAGCATATGTCTGATATAGTTTATCATCAGTCAAGAATCTTTGCGATGATGGGCCAACCTCAGATTCGTTCAATGTGAATATTTGTTTCTTTGTATAAACTACGTCTGGATCTATACCAAAGAATGTACGGAAGAACTGTTGTATCGAATACTTAGTACCCTTTGATCGATACAATGTATTCGAGTACTTTGCTGCCTCTCTCTTATCTTGGAATCCTTCGAAGTAGGATTGTCCCAAAAGTAATTCGTCTTCTAGGAATGATAACAGATCTATGTCTGTCTGTGTAATATCTCTTAACGTAAACAGTTCATTCAAAAGATCTGTCGGCGAACCCGACTGTTCTTCAAAATGGAAGTACGTTTCCAATAACTGTACTAACTTCGGATAATTCTCAACAATATGGTCGGGTAAAACCTCCTCGACTTTATAGTGACGAAGGTTTAACTCCCTCCGACCTAAGTCGTGTAACGTTTTGTCCTGATGTCCGTTACTATTTAAATTCATTAGTTAGTCGCTGTTGTTAGTACACCATCCGATTTAGATGCTGACTCGTCATATACCAAGACATCATTTCTTGTCGGGACAATAAGAGATTGATTGCCAGGGAATATGGAAATTTTAATTTGTGTTTGTCCACCTATCAAAGAATCAACTTGTAAACCAACTAAATGAACATCACCTTCAATTGTAAAATAACCTACGTCATCTACTTCAATTCGATTGTCCTGTAAGTTAATTACTTGTAAAGTGTTGCTACTCAACTTATTTTTTATTTGACACGTAACACCATTTAAAGTAAAGTTTGTTGACGAAATAATGAAAGTGTCGTCATCTGGGTTAGCAATATCAACTGGGAATTTTAATTTATAATCATACTTTCCGCCCAGTATTGGAGTAATTCTCTGTTGCATTTTAACATCAGCACGTGAAGAAAGAACAGAAGGCGAAACGTCATCTATCAATGTTAGTAGATTCGAACGCCTAAATGCTAGATCAAATTTACCTGTATTTTCTGCAAAGTAATTTCTTATGACATCATCGATCTGAGACTTAATAGTATTCAGAGTCAAAGATGTCAACCTTTCGTTAAACTGAAAACGTGTGTCAAGTTCAACGAATGTGGTTACAGGGTCAGCAAACTTCAAATCAAAAGAAGCGATAGCTAATTGTTCTGCGAGATCTATAATGGATTCTTTTGTTCTATTAACAGTATTCTCTGGAATTTCTGAGTTAAACAGAACCGACATATAAACACAACCATATTCTTTAATTATGTTGTCCTCTCCGCCCCAAGACTTGATATCTCTAATCAAGGACGAAAAGTTACGTAACACAAGAGACGAATAGTCCGCATGAGTCACCATTCTATTCTGAGCTGCATATTGGAACGGTGCGTTCTTACGAATAGATTCTATTGATTCTTTATCAGCGCCACCAGAACTTCTGGTTTCGGTTGTTATTGTTGGAACCTGATCTGTATCAGGTGCGACATTCGCTATAGCTGAAATTGGTTCGAATATTTCCGCAAAGTTTGCATCTGCGCCAGAGACGGACAAATACTCAACAACAATCTTGTTGCCTGGTTGAGGTGTCTTACCTAATGTAGTACCGTTACCGAATGTAAGTTCAAAGTAACCATTAGGCATTTCTTTTAGAATGTAAATGGTAGTATTTTCGTTCAAGACATTGGTGTCTAAAATATTGTTATAGGCAGCAAATTCCTCAGAAGTTGAACTAGGGTAAACTTTAACCACCGCAGTAGTAAGATCTAAATTTGAGTCTGGTATAATGTATGTCACATTCTCTGTATTATCACCAGAAATAAATGTTTTAGTTTTTGCAATACCTTCTTTGATAGGAATAACATTAGTGCCGTTGTCTAACTTAAACTCATAGAATCCAAAACCATCATTGGTTGCGGTTATAGTTTCTGTAGTTTGGAATGTATAATCAACATCGTCAACGGCTGATGTGAATTTGTATCCAGCTGCGAGGGATATTCTAGGACTGGGATTGTTAATACCAGATAAATTCAATGACATCTTTATTTCCGCAGATGATCCGTGTTTACTATCAGGAATATAACCGATACCCTCAGAAAGAGATACCAAAGAACTACGAAGTTGTGCAGTTCCAAGAAACGCTTCGTTCAAAGCAAAGTTAGCTGTCAATCCATTTATGTGAGTATTGTATGCCAACACATCGAGAATGTTCGAAAGACCCGATGCCTCAAAATTAAAGTCTTTAAATTCTTTTTCTTGTTCTAGATATTCTTTCAGATTATTCTTAATTGACTGAAAGTCTAACGCTGTTGATTTAATCGTTGTCGCCATTTATCTTAACCTACTTAGTACGGTAGTAAATTCCACTAGTTCCCCAGTGTTTATTATTTTAAAAATAACAGTTACTTCTGCTGAGTTATTGTCTGGTTCCATGTTAACAAGTATTTCTAATGAAGAAACATCGACACGAGGTTCGAAAACTTCAATAGCATTTCTTATTTCACGAATCATTGATCTTTCTGTATGTTGATCTGATAACTCAAACAAATAGTCATACAGGTTTGCGCCATAGTAAGGATTGAATGGTTTTTCTCCTTGATTGGTCAACAAAAGATTTCTAACCGCAAATTTGACTGACTGAGCATTAAACTTTTTAAACACATCTTTAGTAGTATTTGATAATGCGAGAGAAATATCTAAATCCGAATATTCTTTGTTCTGTGTTGTTTTCACAGTCGAAAGATTGATTAGATCTTTATCTTCTATTGATAATGCTCTTTGTGTTGCCATAATAGTCTCTTAAATAACCTTGTATCTATTTATACATTTTAGTTCAACTTTACTTCAACTAATTCACCACTAGTCAGAAGTTTTCCGTTGTAATTTGTTGCGATACCAAGTTTAAAGTTTATATCAAATGATTCTGGGACATCAGGCATTTCTACTACAATCTGTGAAGTTAATGAACCATCTGGATTGTAGATATCATAGTCTAGAGTTATCTTGTCATAGAAACAATAGTCTTTCCAATATTCCGCCACATCAAATGTTGCGGTGTGATCTATCTTGCCTTCTCTATCAATAACTTGATATACTACAACACGACCATTTTGTTTTTTAATATTATCTCCCCCAACTGTCTCTAGAGGGCCACCTTTGTATATTCCTTCACTCACAATCAGACGTACATCATTGAACAACTCGGTATTACCATTGATTGTTCTGTACATCTCTGCATGTAGATAAAGGTTACGTGCAATCTGTTTCCTTTCTTCTGCCGTACCGATATGAGAGAACGGTGTCTTGTCCCCATACGCACCAAGGTATTTCGCAATGGTTACGCCTGGCGCTAACTTAGTTCTCGATGAGATCTTATCTCCATCAAGAAAGTTTGGATTGTAAATTGGATCTGGTAATATAATCATCCTGTAAACCTCTTTCCTCTGCTACCAATAGAATTACCAATAGGAACACTACCGAAACGTGAAGACTGTTTCTTCGATGCAGTTCTACCAATCTTAGGTGGACTCGTATTGTCGTAGTCAGCATTCAATCTACCTTCACCGACCATCTTGTTTCCAATAAGAGAACGGTTAGCTGTGTCACGAATCGTAGATCGAATCTCTTGTGTAGATGGAACCTTTTCGAATAGTCCTTCATAGTCGTCACGTAGAAGTATTTTGTTCTTCAATACGTCACCAGCATCTATAGTCACGGTGCGTACAGAGAAGGGCCCCATAGTCATCATCGCACCAATCGCATCTGCAAGTGGTACTGGTTTCTTAGGTGTCATAGACTCTTGTGATTCTGTGGCAGCCTTCCATCCGCTTGGTGGTGATCCAGCTGCACCTATCGCACCAGCAGTTCCTGCCTTCCCTGCTTCTTTTGCCTTATCTGCTTTGTTCGCATTGTATGACTTGATCGCTTCCGTTGCCTGTCCGTGGAATGATCCGTAGAACGCAGCACCAGATGCAAATGGAACCGCACCTTTTGGCCCCATGTAAACTGGTGAAGTCATCTCTACCTGTTCACCACCGATCACACCTTTCATACCCATGACCGATAACTCTGCACCTGTGATTGCCATTACTGGTGCGGTCTGAATGTATTCGTCCTTTGCAGTCATGATCAAACGATTGTCAGTAAACACATTGAGTTCTCCCTCAACATGTTCTTTAGAATATCCTTTAGTCCACTCAGTGTTGTTACCTAAAACGAGTTCTGTCTTGTTCTCTACGGTCTTGTACGAAGCAGACTGTTTAGTGATATGTTCTGTGTTACCCGATACTTCGGTTCTCTTGTTCAACAATACATGTTGCTTATTGTGTCCATGTATGTTAAGATTGTGGTTACCACCTACGTCCATATTCCAGTCACCTGTAACCGTCTGGTTAAGATTACCTTTATAGACCATCTCTGCATCACCCTCTACGATGACCGTATTGTCTCCTCCAGTCACCTCGACTTTATTGTTCGGGGATGATATAATGATAGAACCGTCCGCTCGCATTTCAATACCACCACCTTTACGGTGTTTGATAAGAATACGTTCACCGCCTGGGGTGTCATCGTGTTCAACAACATGACCAGATGCAGTCTCCATAACCTGATTGAATGGATACTGTGAAGGTTGTTGATCTTCTAGGTTGAGTGATACATTGAAATCCCCACCCCCAAGATATAATTCGTTTACTTCAAAACCACGAGCCGCATAGTTTATGGAAGACGAATAATGATAATTTGTCTTGGGAAACTCGCCTGTAGGATCTTGGAACCCATCAAGTGGTACACCAAGAGTTTTTTCCTTAGCGACATTTTCCCCTAAATTTTTCTTTTTGTTTTGTACTGTCATTGTGGTTTCTTCGTTATCAATTCATCTGGTGTTAATGACTGGTCTTTGATTAGATCTTGGTACACCGAACTTTTGCGGAACAACGTCTCAACATACTGTGAGACATCAAAGTATGGATCTGTAACTAAAGGTTCGATTTCATTGTGTCCGAACACTTGTCCGCCATGATACCTACGGTAGAATGCTTCACACACTGCCTCTAAAGTTGACATCTGTTCACGTGTGTAAGATTGGGGGGATCGATATTGGTCTGGATTCTCACAACCTGTCGAACAGTTTAGACCCCCTACTAGACAAACATCTATAGATCTAACATCGTGTCCTCTAAGTTTACTTGATTGCCCTGTCGTGTCTAGGGGACGACCTCTTTGTAATTTACCATCTCTTCTTATGACAAAATGATATTGCAGACCGTCTAAATCTTTGTCATTATGTTCTATATGAAGTTCTTCGGAACCAATGTTTTGATTAGTGTAAGTATCCGATGCGTGGACAATCATTTGTGTTATAACACGTTTTATCTTTCTAAATTCGGCACCTAGTTCTTCTTTAGAATCGACATATGTAAAAGTGTTGAAGGCAGTTTTTTGGCCATTAAACTTAGCAAGTGTTTCACCGAGATCATATTCTTCAACCACAAAGTCATCAGAACTTTTAATGAGTGTTCCTGAAATTGTGGTGTCGAGTTCAAGTAGTTCATCAGCCACTTCAAAAACTCGTGTCTCAACTAGATCTATTTCTGTTTGTGGAATCTGAGAACTTCTAGCTTTAACTTTTAATGTTGCAACGAAAGTATCATTGTCTATACCATCGGGTATCGAACCAATAACACTTTTCATTTCCGAACTGAATGTAGTATCTTTTTTGATGATATCCTGAGTAGCTTTGTCTCTATTTTCTTTACTATCTTTCAATGCATTATTAGTTATCTCGGATACTTGATCGGTAGGTAGTCGGGCATTACTAGTAAAAATTCTAATTTTAGATGTCACATCATTTGTTATATCTTCAACAATGTCTTGTAACAAACCGAGTCCAGTCTTTACTTTAGGTTTGTTGAAAAAATTATCAAGACTGGTTTGTGATTTTACTAAATCCCCTAATGATGGATTTGTACCACTAATAACTTCTTCTGCTAACTGATCTAGTGATGATCCGATAGAGTTTAAATTAGGTGTAGAAGGCGCATCGATGTTACCGATGGCATTTGTCACATTACTCAGGTCAGGCGCATTGATATTTAAAGAAGGAATTGATGAAACTTCCTTTGCAACTTCTGATATCATGTCTTTTGCTTTATCTAATAATCCAGTGACAGCACCTAGTCCACCATCCGCACCACCACCAGTACCAGATGCAGCTTTCGCTTCCGCAGCAACACCTTCAATTTTTGATTTCAATATGTTTGATTTACCAGTCGCATCACTCGCAGTCGCATCAATAGCATCTAATGAAGAACCACCAAGTGTCTGAATAGGCAATTTAGGAACAGTTGTTTCTTTCAGTCCAGTAAGTTGAGATAATACCGATGATACAGGTTGGTTCTCTGTTGCACCTGCTGTTATTGTTGTTTCTGCCTGACCGTAAGAATCGGTGTCCGTGACGGTAGTCGCAGTAAACGTAGGAACTGACAAGTCGAGTTCTACAGATGTTGGATTGGGTATACCAGAGATACCAGTAACCTCGTCGCCAAAGGAACACATCGCATCACCCAGAGATGTACTGCCTGCAAAATCAACTTTGCTCTCTAGTGATTCGATACCAGCATGTATACTGCCAGGCCCATCACCCAGAAGAGTCGCATTCTTTGCGAAGTTCTTTTCTACTAGATCGTTAACATTATTCTGTATGTCTTTACCAAAACTCTGTCCTGTTTGGTTTGATAGTAATCTAGAATTTAATTGATTTTTATTTAGTGGCATTTATTCACCTACAAGGTTTTGAAGATCAACTACAATTTTGTCGATACTTTGAAAATCAATATCTTTCTTTAGTCCCAAATAGTATTTTGCAAATACTCTCTGGCAACTATTTTTTGTATCTTTTTCTAAGGTTGTGGTTCTTTTTAATCGTATGTTAGCAGCTGCTTGTGAACTATTTAGTTCATATTTAACAAACACTAACTGTGAACTATACTTTCTCCAATCACTAGTAAATCTTTTTAGTAAAAGTTTTCTTTCGTTTTTCCATCCAGCTATACCTAATGGGTTAAACTCATCTTCCTTTACAACCGCAGTGTTATTTAAATTAGATCTATTTAACAAACCAGCAATAATACCTATAGACTGATTCAAAGTATAACCAGCGTTCATGAAGTATTTTATTCCTTCCAATTTACGTTTTTCAATCGTATCCCCAGGCACATCACCAAACTCTTCATCTTCTACTTTTTTCGAGTCGATGACTTGTATCTCTTGGTCATAAAAAACAACGTCTTGATCTATTCTTTCCATCACGGTTGAAAATTGAACTTGTCTCTGTACACGAGTAGGATACTCTATTTTAGGAATCGACCCTACAACTATAGGAACCTGTGACGCTTTACCGTCCATGAAAAATCCGAATACAGTCGCACCTGAAGTGAGTCTAGGTGTTCTACCTAACCCAGACACTCCACCTTCGGTTGTAGGTAATACTACTTGGGCCCAAGGAAGGTCGTTCTGGGGTATCTCTCTTGTTGATGGATTGTGTACACCGTGGACACGAATCTTAACACGACCTTCATATCCGTATGGGGGTGTGTGGTCAACAACATCGGCAATAAACCAACGAGTGTTGTCTCCGTAAAATTCTGATTGGATTGCCTTCATTATCCCCTCACTAACTTACAAACCGACATGACAACATCATGTCGAGTGTTTTTAAATGTGTGCCTAACATTGTATATTAAGAAATCTCCACTACGTAACAGATCCAATGTTTCAGATGTTGTTGTGTCGCCATCATCTGATATAGTGTTAACAGTAACAATATCGCCAACACTTGCTTTGGAAACAATAAACCCTGCGCCAGGCACTGTAATCTCGAACATATTTTTTAATAACATGTTGCGGATAGCGTAGTTACCTATTTTTGTGGTGAAACTTCCAGGCTTTAACTCATCATGATAACTCTTCCAAGTTCCATATGTACCAGTAGATGTTATCTGGTGAAATATTTTAGCGTTCACATCATGCAAATGTTCATTTTGTATTAAAAACTCTTCAGGATAAATGTTCTGTTGCTTTTCTTTGGGTATTATTTCATTATCTTTTAATTTATCGATAACCTTTGTCACATCAAAGTGTTGAGAAGTTACTTGACCTGTATTTAAATTTGTGTTATTATAAACTGCACCAATGCCACCCGACATCATTTGTTTCATTGTATTCTGCATTTTTGCCGTTCGCATAGTTTGAACTTGCATTGTACGATGGAGTGGTGATTTTTCTTCTGTCTTCTTAACATTTGATGGGGAGTAAAGATACGGAAGTTTTTCGTTCCAAGGGTTTTGTTCCAACATCTTATCGAGACTACCCAATCTTAAATTGGTATCATGTATAGAAGCATACAAGAATAATGGACAACCATTTACTGTGGTCGCACGATCTCTCAACCACTCACATGCCTCAAGTGGGTGCATGTATGGTATGAGTACTTTAACATTATTTTGAACTGAAGGATATAAGTATGAAACGTCAACTTGTTTTTTTAAGTCTTGAATACATATTTTTGTTATCTCAGATTCTAACGAATCCGTAATTGACCTACTAACCTTTCGTGTTCTGCTATAAAATGCATGTTCATCTAAAATTGTAAATAAATATACACTCGCCTGTCCAGCATCGTTTGATTTAATCGATTGATCAATACTGGTCATGATAAATGTTCTAGACATTATTGGTTCTAACGTATCATCTTCAGATGCGAGTTGAATGAACAATCTTTCCGTACCAGAAAATCCAATAGCGTCAACAAAACCCTGATCATCAGATATAGCAATCTGACCAGAAATATATGGTTTTTCCAAACTCTCAAAGAAAACTATTTCAACGATGTTGGAATTTATATTTATTCTCTGGTCTTCACCGCCCATCGATTCCGAGGTGATGTATGCCTCAGTAATCTTGTATTGTGATTGTTGTTCGCTTTTTACACTCATCGTTCTTGTTGTAACCTATGGAACTCTTTAACCACCGTTTCAACGGCACTAGATTTTAAAACCTTTATCTGTTTTAGGTCATCATTTTTCTTCTGAACTCTTTGTAAATTCGTTACTGCTGTTAACCCAGCGGGAATAGTTTCATTATAAGGATCGATGTCTACCCATTCACCTTCACTATTTTCATAGTGATGCACGGCAAGATATTGAGGGTCTTCCCTGAATAATCTTTTTTGAACTTCAAGTCCAGTTGAAGCGTCAAACAATCTTAAAACCTCTCCAACAAAGTATCTACTCTCATCAGCATTACGTAGAAGTATTTTAGCAGTAACTTGATATTGGAAATTACCTGGCTGAAATGGTATACTTCTTATTGAAGCTTTAGTATCGATTTCTGATAATGTAACTGTAAAATTAGATACTACTTCTGGAGTAGCATTGACATCATCTAAATTTGTTTTAGTCATAATCCATAAAGGGGTATCAGTAAAAAACTCTAGTTCGTTGGTTAATTCTATTTCTGCCGCACCATTACTATTAACATCAATCGTGATAACTCTATCAGGAGTAACTGGTTCAAAATCGTGAGTAGTATCTAACACTAACTGACCTAAATCTAAATTACGTTTTATAATCGTTCCATGTGTACCAGAGTCATTTCCTATGACCCTTCTGCCCACACGGTAATCATATCCACCTTCAGCTGAACTGATATCGCTAGTAATTGTAAGCACACGATGAGGATAGAAATCTTTCGCTACTTTTAAAACTTCTTCATTCTTTAGTGGCCATCCAGATTCACGTAGATCGTCATTCATCAAAAAGAATGTCCAATAATATTTCGGGTCACCGTATAACTGTGTTGACAAAGTATCTGGTCTATCACCCGACTTAATTGTGTAATCTTCATAAAATGCGGTTTGAGATTTTATTTGATCAATAATATCGACATACTGGGTTAAATTTTGAAACAGAGAAGATGAGATCTCGTCACCAAATCTATAGAATATTTTCTCAAAGTTTTTAAAATATTTTGTACTCATTTAGAAACCTTCCTTCTGAATGTCTTTCTTAGACAATGTTACAGTTTCGGTAAAGTTAAGGTTCATGTCTACTTCTAAGAACTCACCGTCCTGATGAAACGCCATCTGACTAGCATTGTATGTTGTGTCAACCGAACGCAAGAAACAAGGTTTTACTTTATGTGCAATGGTTTTACCGTCATATTCAAACTCGATGTTGAACTTGTTTGGAAATTCATAACCCAAGGATATTTCTTGACCACCAACCGTCACTTCAATGTCTTCAGGATATAACTCACTACGGAAGAGATTAACGATTCTTTTGATTTGATCACTTTCTGCTTTGGATCTTGCGATCATCTTGAAGTTGAACTGGAACTCACGCATGTTTACTTGTTTGAATAACGAACGTGAATTAGGATTAGTAGTAACACCAGTTTGTAGTTTAAGACCTGCCGTAATCTCATCACTAAACTTACCTGCCGCTGAGGCCAGTTTCACGGTCGCAAGTTTCGCAAGACCGTCTGCACCACCCCCAGACATTCCCTGTACAAATGACCCTACACCATCTGCCATAGAACCTAATATGCCTGCACCTTGAGACACCGCAGCTCCTGTAGAACCTACATCAACGTTCTCGTATGTTACATTGTCTCTGAATTGTAATCCTTGTGGAAGATATAACAAAACCTCAGTGTCAACGATTTGTCTAGGTTTTGCGCCCAATTCAGTCGTGTTTCTTTCCCCATCGAAAGCTTTTAATTCAGCAGACAGTTCCTCTAGTTCTAGTGTCACTGAAGTAAGATCTTCTCTTGTGGTATCTTTGGAAACACCAACTAATGAAGCTTCAAGTTTTGATTGTTGAAGAAGATCGTCTCTTTTTTTCTTCAATTGTTCGAAATCACTCTTTTTATCTTTCAAAACATCTGAAAGACCAGTGTTGAGGTAGGACTCAGCAAAGAGAGTGAATCGGATTCTCCCTTTATAATCATCTTCGTCATGAAGAGGATATTGATATGTGTTTTTTGCTGGCATAAGGTTTCCACTAAATAGGGTTATAAAAACTGTTTAATCTATTTATAAGGTTTCTATGGCATATTCGGGCAAATATAAACCAAAAAATCCAGAGAAGTATCTGGGGGACGTATCTAACATAGTGTATCGATCACTATGGGAAAGACATGTTATGCGCCACTGTGATAACGACTCTAATATAGTCGAGTGGGGATCTGAAGAGATCGTCATACCTTATCTATATGAAGTAGATCGAAAGTATCATCGTTACTTTATGGATTTTGTCATTGTATACAAAAATGGTACAACAAAGTTGATTGAAGTCAAACCATTCAAAGAAACACAGAAACCTAAGATAAAAGGTAGACGTACTAAACGTATGTTAACAGAATCGTTTACCTATGTCAAGAACCAGAACAAATGGAAGGCCGCATCTGAATATGCAAAAGATCGGGGGTGGGGATTCGAGATCTGGACAGAAAAGGAACTGACGGCCATGGGTATTATGCCTAAGTCAACTAAACCATTAAAACCTTTTAAAAAACGTAAAAAATAAGTATAAATAGACGTATGAGTAATTTATTCAATAGACTGGAACTACAGGCATTCCGTGCGGGCGTAACACCTCGTACCAAAGAAAGTCGTGACTGGTTTAGACAGAAAGCATCGAATCTACGTTCGATCAACCGTGAAGCATTGATGAAAGAAGATCCGTTGAAAAGACGTGATGCATCAAAGGCGGATAATAGGGAGTTGATTGGTTCTATGCAGATGTTCTTCTATGATCCAAAACATAAGAAGACTCTACCATACTACGATGCGTTTCCGTTAGTAATCATTATAGGCCCAGCAGAAGGTGGATTCTACGGTCTAAACTTACATTACTTGCCTCCGATTCTTCGTGCGAAGTTTCTGGATGCATTGATGGATGTACTCGGTGCGAAGATGACAAAGACTGCAAGGATGCAGTTGACCTATCGCATATTAAAGAAAACCGCAAAGATGCGGTACTATAAACCGTGTTTGAAACACTACCTGACCGCACATGTAAAAAGTCGGTTCGCAGAAGTACAAACACCAGAGTGGGAGATTGCGACTTTCTTACCAACTGCACAGTTCAGAAAGGCAAACTCTCAGAAAGTATTCTACGATTCAAGGCAAATGATAGATGGGTAGCAGACTAGGCGACATAGAAGAACTAAAAGGTTTACTTGGTAAGAGTGGTAACATTCAAAGACCAAATCTTTTTCGTGTAATTTTACCTCCGATAAAAGGGTACAATACCAAAGATCTAAACCTTTTGTGTAAGGCAGTGTTGATGCCTGGCCGTCAGTTAGGTACACTTGAAAAACAAGTTGGTATGTACAAGTATGATATTGTGAACCAAATGAGTGTGTCCGAAGTGACCATGACATTTCATGTTCCCACTAATCATACTGTAAAAAACTATTTCAATGAATGGCAAAAAGTGGCATTCAACAAAGGTGAAGTCGGTTACTATAAAGAATATGCTCGTGATATAAAGATCGAGACAATGTCTAAGGCTGCGACTATTCCAGTCTTTAACAAACAAATTCCTTTCTTGAAGAAAGTAGACCCACTTATTCGTAATCGACTACCAGACATTGGGCCGTTTAAATTGTCGCAAGGTGAGATCGATTTGGATTTGGGTACTAAGGACGAGATGTCCTACAGTTGTAGATTAATCGATGCGATTCCCACTACAATGAGTGACACTCAGTTAGGAAATGATCAAGAGAACGCAATCATGGAACTTACAGTATCGTTCAAGTTCAAGGATTGGGAGGCAGAGTCCGCAGATGCGAAGAGTATATTCGATAAGATAATTAGTGGCGGACTGAGTTTCTTTTAATCGCACACTAAATATATTTTGATTTAAACTATTTCTAAATTATTAGGAGAAATGAAATGGCATTACCAAAGTTAAACACTGCACCGATATATGAATTATCGGTTCCGTCAACAGGAGAGAAGGTCACATTTAGACCATATCTTGTTAAGGAGGAAAAGGTGTTGATGATGGCGTTTGAATCTGGTGATCAGAAACAAGCGTTGAAAGCAATCGTCTCTACCATTGAAGCGTGTGTTCAAGAAAACATTAACGTACATGATTTAGCGACATTTGATGTTGAGTATATGTTTACTCAAATTCGTTCTAAGTCTGCTGGTGAGAAGTCTACAGTATTGTTGAAGTGTAAGGAATGTGGTACGCAACACGAATACTCTGTCGATCTAGCTAGTATCAGAGTTGAGATCGGGGAAAGGAATCCAACTGTTGATTTGACAGATGAAGTGTCAGTAGAGATGAAGTATCCGCCTTATAAGGCATTGATGGACTCTAACCTAAATGCCGACCAAGTTGAACTTGGAATGTCGATGGTTGTTCACAGTGTTTCAGCCATTGTTACTAAACAAGGTTTGGACGAAGAAAGAATAGATGCGAAAGATGTATCTAAGAAAGAATTGTACGAGTTCATCGAATCGATGACGAGTGATCAGTTTGAGAAAGTTACCAAGTATATCGGTGACCTTCCATCAATGAAACATGAAGCGAAGTTTACATGTTTGAATTGTGAAACTGAGAATGAAATTGAACTTAAAGGGATATCGGATTTTTTATCCTAAACCTTTCTCATGATAGTCTTGTAAATCATTATAAGACGAATTTTGCAATGATGCAACATCATCATTATAGTTTAACAGAACTGGACATGATGATGCCATGGGAGAGGGAAATATACGTAGCTATGTTATTAGAACATGTGAAGGAAGAGAATGAAAGAATAGAGAAACAAAACCAGCAAAACGGATAAAAAGAAATGGCAAGACAGGCGAACATTCAAGGTGCGATCGACAAACTAAGGCTTTCTAATGAGAAGACTCTTGGGGAAATCAATGATCGTTCGGGTGAAATTGCATTCAACACACGAACCACTAAGAATCTTATTGGGGACATGTTGGATGGGATGGCGCTTGATCGTCAAAGATCTCAAGATGACCAAGAGGGCGACGACCGTGGTGGCCCATCTGGCGGTGGAGGCACTCCCCCTCCTGCCCCTCAAGATAACGGTAGTTTTGGATTCATCGGGGTACTCGGTGGAATCGTTGCTGGTTTGACTGGTGCGGTTCTTGGTCTTGTCGCTGGTATTGTTAAAACTATTACTCGTCCATTCACTCTATTAGCTAAGAGTACAAAGGATTTCTTTAAGAACACTAGGTTAGTTCAGTTTGTACAAGGGAAATTCGTTAGTATGATTACTACGATAAAGGATTTCTTTAAACCTGTAACGAACTTCTTTACTAATATTAGTAAAGCATTTAAGGCAGGACTAAGAGGTGAAACCAGAGCAGTCCGTGGTGCGATGGGAAGATTCGTTAGTCTTCAAAGAGGAATAACTGGTTTCTTTGCTAGCATAGGTAGAATGACGAATAGGTTCATCCTTAGACCATTCAATAGAATCCGAAGAGCAATAGGTTCTATCGGTAGAGTAATGAATGGTGCAGCTGCCCAAACTGGTAGGATAGGTCAATTCTTTAGTAGAATAGGTGACGGATTTAGAACGGTCGGTAGACTCTTTAGTGGGTTTGCCAGAACATTTAATGTTGTATTCAGAGCATTCGCAGTAGTTGGTCGTGTAATTGCACTTCCTATCACAATAATCACTGGTCTTATCGGTGGTATCAAAGGTATGTTCGCAGACTTCACCAAGTCCAGAGAAGAAGGTGATGGTCTACTCAAGAGTGTCACTAAAGGTTTCTTTGGATTTATTAAGGGTGCGGTCAACGGTATCATCATGATGCCTTTAGATCTATTGAAGAGTGGTATTGGTTGGATTGCTGGTAAACTAGGATTCAAGAACTTTGAGAACCTATTGGCTGGATTCAGTTTCTCAGGACTGTTCAGTGGATTGGTAGACGGAATTGCCAATGGAGTCTTCGGATTTTTCGGGGGTTTAGTCCAGATCTACAAGGATGCGTTCAAAGGGGCAATAGAAGGATTTAAAGATGGCGGTATATTTGGCGCAATCTCTGGTTTCTTTGGTTCTATCGCAACAAGTATTAAGAATGTGTTCCTCGGTTTGATTGAGAAAGTATTCGGAATGTTTGAGGGTGGGGACGATATGTTCGCTGCACTTGGCGAAGGTATTGCGAATATCAAACAAAGTATCAAAGACTTTTTCATTGGGTTGTTACCAAAACAAGGTTCGTTCATGTCTAAGTTTGTACCCGATTCTGTTTATGAATGGGCGGGTCAACCAGCAGTATCCGAACCAGAGGGTTCAGAACTACCGACCGAAGAACCACAACAACTAGAAAGTACACCAGAACTTAAAAAGGCGCAGATGAACGCAATTAAGACAGGCGACACAACTGAGTTAGAGAAGAAGAAAGAAGAACAACGTATGTCTGGGGAAGAGAAACTAAAGGCAGAAATTGATCAACTCAAAGCGAGACTTGAATCAGGAGATACTACCTTTACATGGACTGATGCGGATATTGAAAAGGCTCGAGCTGAGGGTCGTGAATCAGCAGCAGCGTGGATGGAATATGATAATACAGAAGAAGGTCAGGAAGACCAAATGGAAGAGATGCGAGAATCTCTCCGTATAAGAGAAATGCAACTTGCGGAATTTAAAGAAAAACAAGCGCAAGAGAAAGCGGACGTTGAAAAATACGGAGATCTCGATACCGCTAAACTAGCGAAGATGGACGAAGCTAGACGTGAGAAATTGTTAACAAGATCTAGAGATTTGATGATGAGACACAGTAGAGGTGAAGAGGTAGATCTCGCAAACAAAGAAAATGCAGAAAGAGCATTAGCTGCAGAAGAGAGAAGACAACAAGCAATGATTGTCGCACCATCTACACAAGTAGTCAACAACAACTCTTCTTCAGGGATTGTTATGAGTCAAAACATGCCGGCAGTAGATCCCCTAGATCAATCCTACGGAGTCGGATAAAAAAAAGGGGAACCGAAGTTCCCCCTTTACCACCTCTTTTAATTAAACACTAGTCTGCTTGTGCCATTTTGGCAAAGTAAGATAGTGTGTCGTCCTCATCATCAGATGATGCAGACTCAATCGCAGGCTCTGGAGCCGATACGATTTCTGGTTCCGATGCACTAGTAGCAGGAGCCGCTTCCGCAGATTGCGATAACGCCTCATTCTTCATAGTAGCACCTTCACCTACCGAATGACCCAACACAAGTTGTAGACGTGAATTCAGTTCGTCATATGACTTGTATTGTTTCGGATCAACAAACTCCGCAAGGTCGTGGAGTTGATTGTAAGTCGCCTCTAGTTTAACTTCATCAGCATCAAACAATGCAGACTGTGATTTAAACTCAGATTTGTCATAGTTACGATATCCCGCCACATTGCGAATCTTCAACTGGAAATCTGCACCAGTCCAAAAGTCGAATGGGTTTACTGGTTCTTCGCCAGGGAATTGTGGTTGCATAACGTCCATCAACTTATCAAAGATCTTCTTACCATACTCGTACAAGAATACTTTACCCTCGTTCGATGGGTTAGAAGGATCAGACACTACAAGAATGTTTGATACGTAATGGAGTCTACGCTTTTGTTTACGAGCAGTTTCTTTATCATCCTCGTTACCAGAGTTCCACAGACGTGAGTTCAACTCACCGACTGGATCTTTCTGTCCGATTGATGTCAAAGACTTTTCGATGTACCATTGACCAGTTGGGCCTTTAAACCCATGATCCCAGTAACGTTCCCAAGGTAGTTCCTGTCCTTCCATTGCTGGAAGAAAACGAATGACAGCATAACCGTTACCAGCGTCATCGACAGTTGGTTTCCATTTGCGTTCGTCATCGTATTTGTTTTTGGTTTTCTGGCCACCAGATACTTCTTGTGCAGCTGAAACCAGTTTAGAGATATCGGTTCTACCCGACTTTAGATTTGAAAAAGACATATTGTTTTCCTTTATATTTACAGAGTATTTACAGTTTATCCAAATGTTGCTCATAATGTAAGACAGTATTATAACACATATAGTATTCATGTGTCAAGCATTATTTATAATTTTGGGTAATCTAACCACGCAACCGCAACAATGCGAGTTCCCTTTTCTACAGGTGAAGCTTCATGCCAAAGATTAGATCTAAATATTACGGTATCGCCGACTTCCTGTCTGGGAATACTATATTTGTTTTTTGGGTCATCCCCATATATCCTTAAACCTTCGCCAACAAAATCATCAGATAATCTAAGAACCGTAGTAGTAGACCAATACCTGCGAAAGCTATCATCGCTAGATTCATCGAGATGAATTTTAAATTTATCACCTTCCTCATACAACAATAAGTCCAGTTGACTAACCTTACAACCCATACCTACCCAGTCTTCTAATTGTTCACAAAATTCTGGATACAATCTATAATGAGACTGAAACGTTTTACTAGTACGAACATCGCTATATGGGTTATTACCAGTTACTTTAGACTGGTTGGAACCCCAGATTCTAGAAAGACATTCTTCAGCCATCTCCTCTAAGATATCAGAATCTATAACCTTACCTACTTTATACATCCAAAGTATTTACCTTAGGCAAAAAGTTGAGATCCATCGCTTCCTTCTCAAGATTCTCAGTAATAGAAGGCGAGAGATATTTCTTGATATCTTCGATCTCTATATTGTTTTGTTCACACAACCAAACAATTGCATCAAGGTAGGACATTCCATTCATCCGTACTGCCGTCTCCACCATCTTCGAAAACTTCTTCTTGTTCAGGAAGTTCTCTTTTGTAGGTTCTTCTTGGTTCGTTGTTACCATACCATTCATTCCTCAGTTCTTGAGTCCACACCTGTGCTATATCTGGGTAGTACGTACCGATAGATCGTTTTGGTGTGCCGTCTGGATAGTATGCCATAGTTAAACAAATAGTTTTCATTGTACCCTCACGATTACGTCCATAACGACTGTCTTGATATATCCCACTAGACAGGTATGACTTCAAGTTTTTCAAATAGACATCAAGGATCTGATATTCATGACGTTCGTCCTTATCTTTCGATAAACGATTTCGTTTCTTGGAACTAACTTCGGAGGTAAGTTCTTTTACCCACCCCCGAACCTTCTTCCAATGGATAGGACTGTCTTCGTCCATCTCCAACAAATCTGGATGAACAGATGCAGATCCATCGTGTCCTCTTTTTTCACGAGCGATTCGCAAACGCTCCGCAGCTGCAAGTCGCTGTTCTTCGGTCATTGGTTTGCGTTTCTTTTTCATATCTTTACTCGATTGGCATAAAAGTTAAAAGAGAGTCCATACGGAATGATCGCCATTCTTTGATCACTAAGTCGAATACTCGAACAGTCTCATTACCACCTACAGACTGATCAACACTCTTACCGCTCTTAGGAACGTTCTCTTCGGGAATTAAATCGAAATCAAGAGTTGCTTTCATCTCACGTACACCACCATCTTTTACTTTGGTGAACGATAGATCAACCATACCATCTTGAAGCATTTCGACCACTTCATCTTTACTATATTCTACTACCATTATATATCTCCAGTTTATTTATCTTTAGGTTTTTCATTAAACTTACCTTCATGTAGATCATTCAACCATTCATCAGTTTGATCAACATAACAAATAGCGCTCTCTAAAATGTTTAATTGTTTCTCATGAGTTTCACACTGTTCTTTAGTAAGTAGTTCATCAGCACTTTTAACATCTTTATTTTTCATATACCAATTCAAGTGGTTGACATAGAGTCCATGCAATACATCAGAACAAATAGCTTCATATATAATTTGATCATCAACTTCTGGAAAAGAAGTTGGATCAAGATTTTTAAAAGCATGTAAACCAGAAGATTTATTTTGTTTAACATCTTCTTCGGTTACTATTGGTTCGCCTTTACTGTCACCCTTGGTTGCTTTAGATTTTGCCATTTTAAATTTCCCCTATGCGAGTATTTTCAAGTACGTCACCAAAGTGTGCCTTCGCATAGTCTTCTGCATCACTCCAGTGTATTTCGGACATGTCATCGAACTTCTCGACAGATGCCACTAATCTATCAACTTTCTTCTCATGCAACTTTGCGCTTTGGATTTTCTCCGCAGCTGCTTTGATCATCGCATAACGTTGAACTTTATTTATTGCCATTCTAAATCTCCAATTCATCAAATGGGAAACAATCAAGAAATAGATCACGTTCTAGTTTATACGCCTCTATCTCCCACGGTTGATCTTTATATTTAAACTCAGATGCGTTGTTACCTTTCCATGCGAAACCACCTTCACACGTCAACTCTCCACGTAGGAACTGTCGAGCATGAACCATCTCATGTGCAAGTGCCTGCATCTGTCTCATAAAACTTTTATCTTTGGTTCCGATACTTACAAACACTTCAGTGTCATCACCAATACAAAGTCCGTCAGCCTCATCATCAAGTACAGACTTGAACTTGACATTGACTAGTCGAGCAGTAAATCGATGGATCTTCAAAGCGACCATCAGATTATTCACATACTGATCAACGATTTTTTTCTTTGCGTGACGACCTTCAATAAAATACATGTACTATCCTCATTAACAGAATGTCATTATAGAACATCTGTCAACATTTGTCAAGCGTTATCTGCCAATATCTTCAACATTTTTTCTACTGATTACTTGATACGCACCTTTGTTATATGCAGGGGCGATAGTATAACCAGAAGATATATCGATACGTTCTTCTCTAGAAAGTGTTTCATTAGATTTACTTTGTACAGTATCAGAGGCGCTCGGATAGTCCTGTGTGTCTCGCCTGAATGATGCCTCAGGTGTGTACGGTTTGAACTCAGACTTATGGGTCTTAGACTTGCCCCATGCGTTATACGACTTCTTACGCCCGTTCGGGTAGTGTCTCATACTGCCGTGAATCATCTAGATATTCTCCAGTCTTCTTGGACTCTTTCTTCTTGTCCGTGTGAGTATCAGGTTTGTGGTACTTATCCATATTTCTTTTAACAGGGTTCTTACGATACTGTGTTTTGTTTTTCATTAGTGACAATGACCATTCAAGTGATAACCGACCAATGCTCCTAAAGCAAAGATCATCCAATCCATAACGAAATGGAAAGAGAAGGCCAAAAGCAGAATCTCTTTCCAATGTTTGGAACAAACTTCCCTATATTTTTTAAACATCCGATGTATCGATCATGATTATATCATACTCACCCGAAGATGTCAACCTTTCCATCTCGGACAAGGCAACACGCAAATCTTCATGAACGGAAATCACATTACTATCAGCATCGACTAACCTAATCATCTAGTTTGTTACCATAGTAATCGTGAGTACCAGCTTCGTGATTCTTACGTCTTTCTTTAGCTTCGTGAACTGCAGCTATGGAACCCATAACTCCAAAGAAAACCAACCAACAAGCAATAAAAACAACTATAAACTCTACCATTACGCAACCTCCTTATGTGATACGTGGTATTCTGAACGATCGCCTTTCGGCATCATGACGAACGACTCCTTACTACCCTCTCTGAGGGGTAACTCCCTCTCAGCAACAAAGTTGCCATAGAAGTTACGAGTGATGAAGTATGGAGACTCCCACGACTCCCACGGAGTCTCGTCACGGTCTACAATAGACCAGTCAAGAATAAACTCTTGATAAGACTCGTTACTATCCTCAATCAGAGGACGAAGGGCCTCGACAAGATCCTTCGCATCATCTTGCGAGTGATCGAAGTCAAGAACGTAGGTGTTACCACCTTTGTTCTTCCAACGTTGTGGACATTCACCCTGTCCGTCCCAATCATGGGCGCCATAGTTTTCACGACACTGGGTCTCGATTACTAAACGAAGTCTTGCCATATCAAATCTCTCTCTATCATCAATTAAGTAACTATTATATGCCATTGGGCAACAATTGTCAAGCGTTTATTTTAATAAACTTTCTACGTGACTTAGACCATTGCTTCTTAGGTTTCTTGAACATGATCTCTTCAGTAGTGTTCCGTTTGATGTAACCAGCCAGTTGTCCAGCTGAGTTAACAATGTATGTGTGATTGGGAATGTTATGGTCACCCCAATCGGTGACCTCTTGTAAGTATTCCATTATGATCTCTTCTTACGTGGTTTGAAACCAAGGGTTTCCATTGCACCAACTGGAGTATCTTTTTCACTCAGTTCTTTGTACTGTTCAACAGTAGCATTCTTCACTAGGAAGTTAACCCACGACTTCCAAGGTTTTGAACCGTACTTGAATCGTGCAATGAACGTGCGTTCTGGCATACCGTGCCAAGATGGGTGACAGTTCGGAGACACTTGCTCCATAGTACGTGAACCTTCGAACGCACCTTGATACATCAGGTACATACCGTCCCAACTGAACTTCTCTTTATCAAATCTAGTCATAATCTTCTCTCTTCTCATTATCAATACAAGTATTATACATGATGAAACATGTTTTGTCAACACTTATTTTCATATAAATAAAGGGGTAATTTAGATAAAAGGTATAAATAACACTATGAGTAACGAACTATTCGATTTTGGGTTTACCCTAGTAGATGAGAACGAACTGGAGGTTGTGCAACAGGCGCAAGCAACAGTCACGTCTGCATCATCGTCCGTAGAAGAAACCCAAGCAAAACTAGACAATTTGTATAACGCAATTCAACCATTGTTAAACAATCTAAAGATGAACCCAGAGAAAGAATACATTCTGTGGCCTAATCGTACCGAGAAGATTGAACAATTTGAAGATCACATTCAAGGTATCTACAAAGGTTAATTCATGCCAACAGAACACATAATAGTCAAGAATCGTATAACATCTAATGAAATTAAAGAGATTGATCCTGATCTACTTGAATTTACGTACCTCTATCTGAATGGCAGAATTATCCGTCAGAGTGCCAGAACTGGTTATGATGTAACGTTCAAGGATGAGAGTGCAGAATGTAATCTTGTAAATGAGATGATAGATCTGTGTCCTGACTATTGTAATTTTTTATTGTCTCGTAGATACAAAAATATTTTGTTTATTACGCACATGGACATCCATGAAACAAAATGGTATAAAGACGGTCGCCCAAAACAAGATATTTCAGATGAAACACTAAAGTTTGGACACCCCCCCTCTAAAATTCCAAATAAAAATTATCCTGACTTGGATAAGATTATACACTTCATTCCAGTTTTTATGGAACACTGGGATTTTGAAACTTTTTATAAAGTTGACCGACCAATGCAACCAAGATATTCTGGGACATTACATGAAATTTATGACAGGTTTGATGTTAAAAGTGCATCATCTAGTTGTCAATATGAACACGGCTCAAAAGATTGGAATTTAAGAAACCCCGAAGATTCTAAATATGATGCTGTGGTTTTTCTAAACATACCATCAAAAGATAACAAATCTTTTTCATTAGAAAACATTAAACCTGTATTTGATAACTACGTCAGTAGTAACTGTGAGTTTGTTGACATCTGGGACGGTGATAAGACTGGAAGATTTGAAGGCGATAAAAAATTATCTATTAAAGGCAATGTGTCTGAGGCAATAGTTTTAAAACATGTGAGTGAAAATAAAGAATTGAGTGATCTGGATAATTTTTTAAATAATCACATTAGTGTCTACAAATAACTAACCCCAAGTAATATTTTTAGGAACGTATGAGGATATCTTTGCTTTGATATCCTTTTCCATTTTGGCGACTGGTGTTGGTGGTTTACCAGATCGTTTTGCGTAGAAGTACTGTGCATCTTTCAAGAACGAACCACCCTTTCCAGATACTTTAAGATCAGCATCGACACCGACCTTGTTGAATGCGAATACGATATCCCCATCCATATATCTCTTCAGAGTCTTACCCATGTTAACGATGTCCGCCATAGTCTGTGATGCACCACGGTGAGTGTTAACTAGGATCTCTGCTGGTACTGTACGACTACGAGTAAGGTTCTGTGCCTTAGCGACTTCGATATCGTTCACTACCCATACGATGTGAATGTTCTTCTTGTCATAACCTACGTCAGTCAACATACGAGTTAGATTGTTTAACTTCTGTAGATCTTTCAGAGTTGTATCAAAAACAAGATTGGGTTTACGATCAGGGGCGGCCGCAAGAACACCACGCATCAATACTTTCTTTTGACGAGAGTCCAGAGAAAGAACATTGGCAATGATGTCGTGTAACTTACCAACGTTCTCTGGATTCTTTAGATCGGATGCGATTTTTTCGATATCCATCCCAGTCTCCGCCTTGACTCGTTTGCGAATCAGTTTAGACTTTGAGGCGGCAGTCTTGAGTTCGTCAACATCTAAGACTTTACCCTCAAGACCAACTAGGTTAGATAGGACGAATCCTTTACCTGAACCAGCACCCCCTGCCATGATAACAACGTTACCAAATTTAGGGTAGGCTTTACCTCCGAACGTAATGAGTTTCTCTAATAGAATCTCACTATACTGTTGGAGTTCTTGTTCTTCGGATAAGTGCTGGCTGAATGTTTTCATATAAGTTATTTATACAAAAAAACATCCCAAGGCAAAGAGTAATAATAAAATAATTACATTTGGACGAAAGTCCCAAACTGCAACGAAATCGTCTGCGGTGTATCTGATAAACTCAATTATATTTTCTTGTAATTTATTCCAAAGATCTTTCACTTCACATTTCCTTTTTTGATTTAACTATAACTTCAACGTTTTCTGGTAATTTTATCTTTGCTTTATCATGACTATGATACAAGTAGAACTTAACATTAGAGTATTCTTTAAACAACTCAGGCCATATAGGTCTCCAATTGTTTGCGATTCTGAATGTGTTGTTCTTAGATCGATCACTTTCAAGAATTAAATCTGTCGCACTTCTAAGATTCAAATCAAAGATAGAATCAAACCCATAGATGTGAACTTCAGTCGCTTTCATCTTACCACAAGCATAGTCAACTGCCATGTGACCACAACTGAAGTTCGTTGCATTGATTGCATACTCAGGGACTCTTTGCCAGAATCCCCGAATGTTCTGCGAGTATTTTAGGTAAAAGTTCGGTTGCATCTCCATCCACTTACGAGGACGAGTACCTAGAACCCAATCATACATGTCAAGTCTAAACTGACCTTCGGTCAATGCAGCCATCATCTTGAAGTCAACCATGCAAGATGCATGTACTTCGTTAGACGGTATCTCAAATGGTGGCATGTTACAAATTAGTAACTTACCATCAGTTCCTCTTTTATAGAGAAAACTGTGATCACCATTACCTAAAACATTTACTCTCATTTATTTTCCGAACCAATCATCAATCAAGTTTTTACCATAGTACATTATACCAATCCAGATCGAGAAAAGCAAGCCGTCAAAGTAAGATAATTCATTCCAAATAGATAAAGGTTCCATTATCGTTTACCACCGAAGTATTCTTTAGCGTGACCTTCATTGATCAACATTTGATTTACATTATAAGTACCGTGTTCTTTGTCTACCACGATCTCACCAAGGATACGACCATACTTACCTTTCGCATCATATGTTTTAGTTACAAGAGTAATTACCGATCCAGCGGGCGCCATCTCGTTGACGTACGCTTTCGCTGCGAGTCCTCTCGCCTTTTCTTCAAGGTCTCTGGTACGAGATTCTGGAGTATTGACCCCATATAACCGAACACGTTGTTTAGTAAGGACAACATCAAAACCAAGATCAATGTTAACATCCACAGTGTCACCATCCACCCAGCGATCAACCGTTGCTTTATATTCATACATTCTTTATCTTCCTCTTTATAGTTTCTTTTCCCTTCTGCCCAGTATGATGAATCACACACGGTCTTTTAGAAGCGATGTTATCTATGTAGTCTAATCGTAACGTATTGTATTTGTTTGGTATACTACGTATGATAGACATTCTTTTTATTTCGTCTCCACCAATCATGGCATAGAGTGTTTCTTGATCTCCTCGTATTGGTCTAAACGTACACTCTCTATCCCAATCTTTAAGTATGTTTGGACTACCTTCAAAGACAACCACACCACTATTGTGCCAGATACCCATATCACCACGTCTATTAGTCCACGGTCTGTCTTCGACCATACCTAATTTATTTGGTTCTGTCCAGTTGAATACTGTTTCGATATCAGGACACACAACTTCACAATCGGTATCTAACCAACATACTTTATCGTAACCCATCTTAGATGCTTCCAACATTGCAGCTGGTTTCTTGAACCAGTTCTCTGCCTTGGAGTTCAGATCGAAGTAATGTACATCATCGACATGTTGAAGAGAGTCCAACATGTCTTGAGACATACCAAAGTTAGCAACCAACAAAGTCGTGTCTGTGTGTTGACGTAGATTAGTAATAAACCAAGGTAGTTGCCACTCAGTCTTGTCATCACAACCTGTGAGGAATGTTTTAGATATCAATGACTTCTACCTTTTGGTGTTTTGCCTTTGTCCCAAGTTCTGCCTGAATAGTAGTAAACGATTCGTCTACTTTAGTTGTCCAAGGATAGTACTCTTGTAACCAAGGGAAATAATCTAGATTTAAAAATAAGTCTGTTGTTCTGGGAAATCCGTTCTTTGCTTCGTTCACAAGTTTCTTCGCACCTTTAGGTGTAACCATGTACGCATGTGCGCCAGGGAAGTAACGTTTACTTGTGAGAGGATTTACACCAAACATACTCGGTGTATTGAATTTACCGTAAGACGGATGACCAATGTTCATTACATACTTGAAAGGAACTGTAGGAACCTTGTCGTGTAGTACTGCATCGTGTTCGAATATTACGAACGTCTCGTTCATCTGAATACACTTCTTCCACAAACTGTAGTGAGAGAAGAATGCAGCTGCACAATTCATTGTACGACTATACTTCTCGTCAATGTCTCGGAAGTTTAATCCTTCGTTCTCAAAGAGTCTCATCGGATTATCTTTGGGGGTGATCGCATCGAACATACGTATGGCACACCCGACTTTTTTACCAGACTCGATACACTTCTCTGCGGACTCAACAGATCTGGGATTATCTTTAATTGTTATGACAAATGATTTCATGATGTAGTACTTGATTCCACTCCTTGGACTCTAGTGTAGTAAGGATATACGACACGAAGAGACAAAAAGTTAGCAGTACATAAGAATGCATCATTGGGCCACATACCGACTTCTTTAATCTTATTCAAGAACTCTTTTGCCATGTGTGGTTCTACCCAGTATGCGGAACCTCCTGCCATACCTTGTGCGATATTCGGTTCATCTAGTTCATTGACAAGAGGAACAAATTTGACAGAATCACTCTTAGAAACTTCTTTATGAAAGAGTTGCGCTCTCCGTGTTGCGCCACGAGGATCACATAGACCAACACAACTTAGACCCTTACGCATACCAGTAAACTTACGTGTGACTAATGCATCACTCTCAAAGATAACTGCGGCCTGATCATTCATGATAATCTGTTCCCACGCTCTCATATGAGACACCGCACAAGCAATAACCTTTAACTGGTTCTGCGCTCGGTAAACGTGTTTGTAGATCCCTGTCTGAAGATCAATACCTTCTTCGTCAGGAGTCACAGGCCAGTTCCATCTCCAGTCTCTATGATCAAAACAGATCATATCCTTTAGATCTTGTTCCATCGTCTCTGGTGTAGATGCACGGAGTATCTCTGGTTTCAATTCACTTTCAGTGTCCTTGATACTCTTCAACAGACGTTTGACCGCATCCTGTTGTTGACCATCAACATTAATAATATAAGAATCACTCACCGTTTAATATACCATTGGTTATTTGCGAATTTATGTAGTTTGAGGTTGCGTTCCTTCACGAACTGATCAACTGCACTCACTACGCCTGGTTTATTTGGATAGTCGTCCCCAAACATGGTTCCACCTTTTTTTATGATGTCCCAACAATGCACTAAATCATTGTAACACCCTTCATGATTATGTAGACCATCGACATATACCCAATCGAAATCCGTCTTGGTATTCCAATCAAAGAACTCTTGTGATGTCATTCTTTTAACCGTGATGCCTTTTTGTTTTCTAAACCGTTTACATACAAATGCATGTACATCGTCATAGTATGGTTCAAAATCTTCTATTTTATCTGCGCCTACAAGATCTTTATATCTTTCAAATAATCGATTGGGATCTTCGTTACCTTTTATCGACCAAGGATCGACAGCAATGATTGTTTCTGCGTTCTTTATAAACTTTTCGGTCGTATCACCTCTCCACACGCCTAACTCAACACCGTGACTTCCCTTTGGTATTTTTTTGGCGGTTTCGGTACTACCTTTATTAAATCCATACATCATAACTTATGACTCAAATTTGGGTTAATTTTTTGGAATTTTATTGGACTTGGATATATGTATTGCATTGGTATCACACGATTATTGAAGGTAAAGTCCCCTTGTTCTATCCCATACTTCTCCACTTTATCCAACAACATCTTAGCGCCCTTAACTGTCAATATATAACCACTTAATCCAGGCGTGATACTCTGACCTTTCCAGTCATTCTCTTTATTGTATCGCAAAGGATAGTTCGAAGGAAAATCTTGAATCCCTAACCCATGACTATGACTTTTATACCAATCAACTAAGTGCGGATAATTGGCTAGAACATTTGGTTTTTTAAATGCCCCATCTATGTTTAGAAAACAAAAATACTCAACCCCAGTGTCTTTTGGTGGAGGCGATGTGACCACAACATCATGTTCTAAGAAAATCATAGATTCATTTTTCTCTATAACATCCTGTGCGAACTTGAGATTATTGAATAAACAAGACTTTTTGGTTCGATACTTTCTCTTCTCTTCTGGGTTCTTATGATTCTTCATACTCGCCAGTCTACCATTAGGAAGATCTTTCCAAGGAAACTCATCTTCATCTAAAGTATTAGGAGTTACCCCCTCCACGACTTCGTAGTCCCATTCATACTTAACTAACGAGTCTACGGTCTTCCGCATACACGCTTCAGAAAGTTCGTGACCTTTGACGTAGATGACTCTTGCTTTCATTATGCAATCAACTTGACATGTTCTACATCAACAACCGCACACTTTAAACCATCTAACTCAACCGCCATTGCCTTTGACCAGTCTAGATAGATCTTATCCTTTGGTGCCAACGCAGCTGCAATGACTTCCTCACCATCACCTGTTGCGATAACTATTGCTGGTTTAGTTCCAGTCGCAATATCACCCGACAAGATAATACCACCAGAGGTAGTCTCGTCTGCTTTGTGTTCACTCACTAATACATTATTACCTAATACTCTCATACCATCCTCTAATTTTTATCTGTGTAACGAACGTAGTAAACCATACTATGATCATATGCGCCGTCAAACGGCATACCTTTACAGAACGCTTTCCATCGTCCTCTCCATCCATCTTTGACTCTTTGCCAGTATGTCATCTTACGGATATTACCGTAGTAGTTGATATACACAAGTTCTCCATGATGTTTGTAACCCATCAGTACCAACGGAACACTAGTCACGATGTCATTGTTATTTACACATCTCGTATGTGGTACTTTTAGGTTCTTAACAAAAGAACATGTTCCCACACGTGGACTACCGAATGTATACAGATGTTTTGTCTGTGATAATCGTGAAGCGCAGATTGTTGCCATTGCACCACCTAACGAATGTCCACAGATATACAGATCTAACTTACTGTACTTGTTGACGTATTGTAACACATCTTCCCACACCTTGTCAAGCTCTGTTTTAAATCCAGAGTGTACCCAACCGTCAGTCTCACTCCGTGATGGCCATGCCTTCAGATCAGCAAGAATGTCGGATATCTCTGATGGTTCAGTACCACGGAAACAGACCGCCATACTCTCCTTGTTGCGTACCAGATGAACTTGTGCGCCATCTATGTCAACGAGTTTGTGTGACGTGAATCCGAGTTTCTTAAACCCTTTCTTTGCTTCTTTACTATCAAGATACGCAAGTTGCGCCATCTTTGCTGATTTACCGATGTTCATTATTTTTCCTCTTTTCTTTATAGTTCCTATATAATCCCGCTCCGTTCTCATACGATCTACTTTTAACGTCATATGGTTTAACTAAAACTTGATGCCATCCAAACTCTGAAGGTAGAAGTTGTTTATCTTTATGTAGTCTATAAACTAACTGTGGATCGAAATGATTTTTATGGTGAATTATTAATTGATCAGATATAATTTCTTCTTTTTGATTTTCACGGATCTGATGTAATTTTTTAAAAAAATGTGGGTAAGATCTGTTAGTTGGTGCGCCAAACCCAATAGGGCCCGTAGTACATAACTTTAAAAAATGATTAAAATCTACACCTTCTTGGACACATATATCCCATCGTGTCCGAATAAAACGGTCATACCCTTTATTTAATTTTTGAACTTTCTCATAAAGGTCAGCATAACCTAATATTTGTTTTGTGCTTGAAAAATGTTTTTGTAGTTTTTTCCGATGATCGTCACTCACCTGTATTTTTCCACTACCATCATCTTTACGATAACCAGCATCATAATCTATGAACTGTTGACGCCAGCTCTTATACTTAATATTTGAAGGTGGATCAGGATCTAACATCGCATTATAGTGAATAATCGGTTCGGGGCATGATTCAACATTCAAATAATCAGGAACTAGATATTTATATTCGTCCCAAGTGTGAAGATAAAGATCTATATCTGGAAACGCTTCTAATAGTTCATTAAGAACAACGTGGATCTTGACACACTGTGGTCGGTAAACGCCATTAATCAATATTGCGGTTTTCATGACCCTTCCTTTGCATTTTTATAAATTCTCTTTGTCCAAGATTTTGAAATATTCCCGCTCCGCCAAAATACATTTTAGGGTTATTTTTATATGCTTTAATCATAACTTGATACCATCCCCATTCAACAGGCAGAAGTTGTTTATCTTTATGTAGTCTATAAACTAACTGTGGATCAAAATGATCTTCATGATGAATTATTAATTGATCAACAAAAAATTCGTGAAAATGTTTATCTTTTGTAAGATCCCTTAGAGATTTAAAAAAATGTGGGTAAGATCTGTTAGCTGGTACGGCAAACCCAATAGGGCCCATCTCACACCGCCTTAGAAAAGTAGTAAAATCTGCACTTTCTTGAATACATACATCCCATCGTGTCCGAATAAAACGATCGTATCCTTTATTTAATTTTCTCACTTTCTCATAAAGGTCAGCATAACCTAATATTTGTTTTGTACCAGAATATCGATACTTCGCAAAATTTTTCAATCTTCTTGTTGAAATATTTACTTTTCCACTACCATCATCTTTACGATAACCATCTTCGTAATACTTTATCTGTTGACGCCAATGATTATACCTTTCATTAGAGATATCTACATCAGGGTCTACCATTGCATCATAATCAATAATTGGTTCGGGACATGATTTAACATTCAAATAACGAGGGACAAGATGTTTATGTTCGTCCCAAGTGTGAAAATACACATCAATGTCTGGAAATTTTTCTAGTATTTGGTTAAGGACAAAATGAATCTTCACATATTCTGGCCGATAGACGCCATTAATCAATATTGCGGTTTTCATTTTTTCTTTGACTCCAAAATATACCGTTCGATTGTTGCTCCTCCATAATAACAAAGATGGTTGTCTCCATATGGTTCACTCAACACTTGATACCAACCAATCCCACCTATCTGCAACTTACGATTTTTGTGCAATTTCCAAACAAGGTTACTGTTCCAAAGTTTTCTTGGGTGAATGATAAGTTGATCCTGTAATCTAAACGCCCAATCTAAAGTCTGTTCGTTACTAACTGTAGGATTATTTGTTGTTATTTCTACCAACCCATCAAATGAAAAGTTACCATGACGTTTCTTAACCTTGTCTCTGTTTCTAACAGCAGATCCATCAAATCCTATCGCCCTATTTTCGTCAAAGGATTTCTTTACAAGTTTTGACCAGTCGATTTTTTCAGAAACTACGGTATCCCATCTAGCCCTAATTATAATATCATAATCTGACGTAACTCTTCTGATCAGTTGATCATGGTATAATATCTGTACTGTTTGTTTTGCAGTTAATTCTCGAAATCTAGTTGTAAAGGATCCTTTTCCACTAAGCCAGTTTTTTGATCTTTCACGTGATTCATGAATTGGATACGGATCGACATCAATTGCTGGATGATAGTGCATTTTTGGAACAAAGTCTTCTGGTTCATGATCAACATCAACACCATATTTTTTAGCGTTCCAAGCAGAGGTGTATATGTCAGCGTCAGGAAAACATCGTCTTAATCTATCTTTATTGTCGTTCCAGTTACCTCGAATTTCACCACTTATGAGTAATGCTACTTTCATCTATTGTTTCACGAATCTTTCAACATGTGCGCCACCATAGTAACACACATGACTTTCTTCGTATGGTTCACTGAGTATTTGATACCAACCATACTCTGCGCTTTTCAACTGTTTGTTGTTGTGTAGATCCCAAACTCTTTTAGAATCCCACAACTTTCTTGGATGAATTATTAATGGATCCATTAGATAGTATGCCCAATCATTAGTTATCTCAACTGGGTCAAAGTGTTTAGCAGCTGGTTTATCAACTGGAGGATAGTACCTAGGCAACTCTTTTAATCTGTTAATGCCATGTTTCCAACGAGTGTCTCTAGTTCCAAACCCGATAGCAACATTCTCTTCATATGATTTCTTTATCAAACTTGTCCAGTCGATCGATGGGTCTAAAGAAATATAAGTGTCAAACCTCATACGAACACACATGTCGTACTCGTCACTAATTTCATTCAAGAGTTTATCGTAACCCAAAATCTGCATTGTTCTATACTGAGCTTGTTTTTTTGAAGTCGGGTTTGATCCATTGGCCATGGTTTGTTTATATTGTACATCTTTCCATTTAGGAAAAGGTTCAGTATCTAAAACTGGATGATAATTTATAGACGGCTGATCATGCACAAAGTCTACAATGTCATCATTGCCTTCGCCTGACCAAGTAGAGGTAAATACATCAGCATCAGGAAATCTGCCATGCACTCTTTTTATATTTCTTTTCCATTCTCCTCTGACTTGACCGTTTACTAATATCGCAGTCTTCATTTTTAACCTTTGAAATTTTCTAAGAAGTATGTTAGATCTTCGGGTGTACCTAGACCCCACATCTTAGATGCATTGTGAGTATAAATTCTTTTCTCACCCTCTATCGCTTGATTGAATACTGGACAAACATAGAACTCATTATTTACTCGGACATCTCTTTCGATCATCTGTTCTGCATAGTGAACAAAATCCTTACCGTTCTTCCAGTAATAATAACCAACAGTCGCAAGGTTACTGATAGGATTCTTCTCTGCCACCTCAGTAACACAACCAGACTCGTCTATTTTAGCGAAAGACCATTTTGGGTGTGTCGCCTCAAAGGTGACGATACCACCGTCAGCATCTTTCTCGTTCATCGCATACATGAACTCCATGACATCCCACTCAACATACTGATCAGAGTTTGCGAAGAACAACGGATTATCATTGTCGATATACTCTTTCGCAAGAAGTGCGGTACATGCAGCTCCTTCAGTTATACCATCAACCTCAACAATCTTACAGTCAGGCGCAATTAGATTCAACATGGTGTCAAGGTTATATTGTTCACGATGTTCTTTCTGTACAACAAAGATATAGTTCGCATCAAAACCAAGATTCTCCACAACAGTTTGGATCATTGGTTTTCCGTTGACATCGATCAACGGTTTAGGAAAAGTGTAACCCGCCTCTGCGAATCTACTTCCAGCGCCTGCCATAGGGATAAGAACATTGAGTTTCTCGTTCTTCCACTTTTTCATAATAGGTTTACCTTCTATTTTTGGAATGATATTATCTATAGTTGTTTTATATGGGTTATCCACACGAATATAGTTTGCTCGTGATCTCTGTGCGGATAACAATCCTGGCGGACTGTCTTCTACAATTATGGTCTCTTCAGGTAACGTTCCCATCATTGACATCGCTTTCCAGTAGATCTCAGGATGTGGTTTACTATTCTTTACGTCCTCATTAGAAAGAATCACCGAACAGTGTTTTATGAGTTTAGCTTGTGCAAGTGACGTAACTACTGTTCGCCTAATAGAATTAGAACACACACCGATCTTGTAACCTTGATCCTCTAGTTCTTGGAACAGATCACAAATATGTTCTATAGGTTCTTGATTTGATAATAAGTCTCTTGTTATCTCTTGTTTCTTCTCACTAATCTCCGAGTGAAGTGTTGGGTCTAGTCCTTTTCTTTTGGTCAACATCTCCAACTTCTGTAGAGTCTTTAGACCATCATATGTCGCTAGATGTTCTTCTTCCGTGATTGCGTACTCAGGGCCTAATGCCTTATTCAACGCAACGAAGTGTATATTCTTCGCATCAATCAGAACACCATCTAAATCGAAAAGGACTAACTTAATCACTATAGATCCCAACTTATGGAAGGACGTGTATCGCCCTTACCGTTCCAATGTATCGAACATCCACACTCTTCAATGATGGGAATGATCGCCTTTAAATTCTTTACGCCTTCTTTGTCACCGTTAAAACAGAAAGTCGATTCGTTCTGCATCTCTGGTGGGAAACAAACAAACGAACCCTCTTTAATTAATCCTTCAGGTTCATTCTCTAGAACAGATTCCACACCATACTTCTTGGCGACTTCTAACATGGCACCTTTTTGACCATCTTCTTCTGCCCACTGAGCTTCTTCTAACTCCTCAAAGAAATCATCTTCTCCTTCTTCAAGTAACTCAGACTGCATAAACTCTTCGTGTACATCATACTCACAATCCTGTGAATGATTGAACAGTACCTTGGCGAGATCAACGTCTTTGTATTCTATCTTGTTACCGTCTTTGTCTTCACGAATCAGGTATCCATCTTTGTCGTACTGCGGATCAAAGTAATCAGGTACATCCATCCACGCACATGATTGACAACAGTAGTGCGCCCATCCCACGTACCATCCTTCTTCTTTAAGTCTTGCTTGTAACTTTCTAAAACCGTTCATAATATATTCCTCTCGTAGTTAATGTGTATTATAACACACTGGCGATTATTTGTCAATCGCTTTCATTAGTTCCCCTACGTTCTCACCGTTGTTAGGTAACTTACTCTTGAGAAAGAAATGAACAAAGTGACATTCTTTGATGTTGTTGACTGCACTGAACAGTCCGTTCCACTTACCACTCAAATGCTTGGTAGGGACTTTATATTTCTTCAGAAAGAAGTTCAGTAGTGTCTGGTCAGTACTCCACTTCCAGTTACCCATACCATCAACAAACTCTTTGAACTCTGACCGTTGGATAAACTGTTTACCTGTCTGACCTTTCAGGAATGGTTTGAACTTCTCGACATTGATCACAATCATACCCATGTTGAAGTATTCGAACCCTAGTTGATTTGGTTTAAAATCTAGTTTCTCAGAATGCAGATTGTTGTACTGCATCGAACTGTAGTTTCTGATCTTCTGGGCATAGGTGGGGGTGACATCCATCTCACGTTCAGCAACAGCTCCATACGCACAGTTACAATCAAAGTCTTCTAGAATATTTGGTGCATCTTCACGGATGTAGATATCCGCATCAACAATCAATAGACGATCATAACCGTCCATCATGTCGAACGCATTCTCTTTCTCGTAGATGGGTAGGTAACCGCCATACTTCATGTATGACTCTGTACTGCGATTGGAAAAGAACGGATCAGGACGAATCATCATCTTGGGGGTGGTTTGGACGTGGTGGTCGAAACCATACTTCTCACAATACTGTTTAACACTCTCTATACAATGGTTGTATAACTTAGAGGGTTTACTCACCGATACTTGATATACTAATGTTTTCATAATATTTAAATTCCCAAACGCCTACAATATTTTATAAATTTTTCATCTGATATAATATTTCTTTTAATAGCCACTAACAAATCAACATTCTTATGTTGTCTTTTGTTACAGAAAATTTGATGCCAACCAAACTCACATGGGTACAACTTTTTTTCTTCATACATTTTAGAAACATCAATGTCTTCCATATCACTTTTTTTGAAAATGATCATCATATCCGATAAAAAATTATTCCAAATAGGATGATTCGTGCGACCTCCTTCACTTAAAGTGTCCTCGCCAATTACACAGTAGAAAGGACTATCTATATAATGTTTATAGATGTCTCTTTTCTTTTTAACTCTTTTACACCACTCATCCCAGTTTTTTCTTGCGTCTATTCCCCTAAAACTAACACTGAGTTTACTGTTGCTTGATCTTCTAGTAGGGGAAGATAACCCTATAACACTATCATCTGCCAACGCATACAGTTCTTTTAACGGAAGATTGTCATTAAAATATATGTCCCATCGAGTTTTAACGTAATAGTCGTAATCTTTGGGAATACGTTTCCATTGTTCCCAAAACGACAGTTGTTGATTACAAGCAGAAGTGTGAGAATGGACTTTTTGTTTTTTACCACTTTGTTCGAATCTGATCAGTCCAAGCCAGTATTTTTCGTCTATTTCCTCATTTACCAAACTATATGGATTGTAAGAACATTTTGGTGGTGGTTTTACAAACTCAACTTTTATTTTGTCGCCGACCGCTTCGTAAACAAGTTTTCTTTGTTCTGGTGTGTCCCATGTCTGCCAGTATATGTCACAACCTTGAAATTTCATCCGTAATCTTTGTACCGAGTCCTTAATTTGATCTGTGCTGATGTACTTTGGAATCATCCCATTTACCATTACAGCAACTTTTTTTGCAACTCGAAATTTTTCATGATGTACTGTGGCGTATACCGCATTTTCTTTTTTAGAAACATCTAAAACATACTTAGAGTTTGACCATCTCTCATTGTCATAAAATAAACTATGACGGTCTTTTCTGATATGATTTAATTTATAAACCATAGACCCAATTGCAAAACATAATCTATTTTGTAAGGAAGGATCTTTCCATATCAAATGTAACAAAATTCTCGTCAAATATCCATCAATATTTTTTAATTTACTAACCTCACCATTTTCACTGATTCTAATTGGGTCAGATAAACTAAAGTTTTCGATGACAGATAATATCTTGTTTATTATATAGGGAGTGTAATAACTACAATGAACCGTTGCTTCTCCAAACTGATAGAACTCAAACAATTGCATGTCAGGCAATTCGTTAGTGATCACCATGTCATGATCCACCACTATATGTGGGCAATTTCTCTTGGAAATAAGTTTCCAAACCTCTACGTGAGAATAGTAAACTGATTTTGCGGTATCTGATATAACTCTATTATAAAACTTACCGTCCGATCCTTTCAACGGTTTGTAACGTTCACTCGGTTCTGTAAGTTTCAGTCCAAGATCTATAGCCTGTTTAGATATATACTCTAATTTGTGTGGCAATAGTTCATTACCAAAATCCAAATAATTATACTTTTCCAAATCATTTGGTGTTATTGCATCAAAAAACTCAGTTACGTAACCAAACTTTTCCCAAGAATCTCTGGTTATCTTTGAAAGTTTATCGGATTTTGGATCGTTCTTGTCACGTATAATGATTACTGGTAAAGTCATATGTTTTCAACATGTTCCCACAAAGCAAAGATACCATCAATATTAACATAGTCTCTTTTTTGACAAAGTATTTCATGCCACTCATCTTTATTAATTGGTTGATCTGTACTCACACCATCCATATCACTTTTTTTAAAAATTATACAATCATCACACACTATTCCTTCACTAACCATACTATCAATAACGCAGTAGTGACCACTATTAATTATTTTGCGTGTTGTTCGCTTGTCTCCCTTATTTGCTTGTAATCCTATTCCTACTACTCGATCTTTCGCTAACTTCATAATATCATTGTTTATTAAACTACTATCGCAAGCTCCAGAATAGAGATCCCATCTAGTCTTCACATAATAATCATAAAGTTTTGGGATTCTTTCCCACTGTTTTGCAAAACTAATACGTTGCGAAATATTAGAATTAATATTTACTGAGTCGGGAAGTGGAACGAACTTAACATTTGTGATATGATGAATCTGAAATTTTTTAACAATCTCTCTTTGTTCTGGTGTGTCCCATGTCTGCCAGTATATGTCACAATTTTTGAAATTAACTTTTATATTCCAAATAGTTTCCATTACGGCGGGCGTTTTCGTAGCCGAAAAATTAGGAATGTGACCATTAACCATGACTGCAATTTTATTCTTTACCTTTACATGATTGTGATGATCGATCAACCCTGGCATATTATTTCTTTGGACAATTATGTAAGGATTATCTAGGTTATAAGAATCTTCAAAATGTTTGACAAAATCATTCAAATGTATATTTTTTTTAGCAAACCTTTTCATGAAATTATCCGACATGACTGTTTTACTGAATAATTTTTTGTATTCAGCTAATATCATATAACGTAAGATCGTGGTTATCCAACCATCAGCATTCTGAAGTCCGTGGGCATAACCTACTACCTTTGAAAAATTTCTAGGTCTTGTCTTGATCCCCAAACTAAATCTTTTAACAAACCACAAAATCCTGTTAACCATCGATGGGTGCCAGTAAGCCCCTCTTAAAATGCAATGACTGATCTGAATATATTGATATAGTTTATAGTTTAAATCTTCAGGATTTTTTAATATCATACCATCATGTTCTACAATAAAATGTGGTTTTTTTCTTTCTTCCACTAACTTCAAAGCTTCAATGTGAGAATAGTAAACAGCCTTTTCAGTTTGACTTATTTTTCTACAATACCAATTTTCTTTATAATCTGATACTAAACCATTTTTTAAAGGAGCGTAACAATTGGTGGAATTTGATTTTCTTCTATATTGGGATCTGTTTGGTAATATCTCATCACCAAAATCTAAATAATTATATCGATCTGGGGAACGATCAATATCTTTGGGAGTTATGGCATCAAAAAATTCTGTCTTGTATCCGAATCTTTTCCAACTCCTAGCAGTTTGTTTAGCAATACTTTCTGAACTAGGAACCCCTTTATTACGTATAATAATTACTTTTGGTTTATCGGTAGTCATCTAGATCAAACTCAGTTCCGTGCATTTTCATTAAGTCTCGTTCGTGGTTAGTATACACTAAAACTTCAGGATCGTCAAGCAAAAAATCACATGATTTACAATAATCAGGATAATCCCCTGTGGTATGTTGATCACGTAACTCTGTGTACTCAGGCCCATCCCAGATCTCTTTGATAGTATTCTCGGACGTATGACCCAGTACTGCCTCTTCGTCTTGTCCCAGTACTTGACAACAAGGTGCAACCGCACCAGTCTTACCATCAAGTCCACCTGCCCGAATCACAACGTCAGGTGAGAATGGACGACCACATGTCTTGGTCTTACCTTTACGTGTATTCTGTTTTGGGTCATAGACACCAGACCAGTTGTGCATCTTCCAGATCTCGGTCTTCACCCCCAGATCATCTACCAACTTAACATACGACTCAAGTTCATTATCTACATTGTCATTGTCGGTAATTAGATGGTAGGTCGCCACAACACAATCAGAACCAGTCTCTTCTACATACTCTTGCATCTCACGTATGTTCTTGGTGATCAGGTCGAAGTTACCGCCTACGGTATTGTGCATCCATTCGTTATACTTCTCCTTGTTGTATCCAATAAAAGAGAAACGATAGAAGTCTAGACCAGCGTCTACACACTTCTTCATGAAGTCGCCTTCCATACGGAAACCGTTAGAGAACATGAAACACTTGGCGCCATACTTCTTAACGATCTTAATGTACTCAGGTAGGTTACGATTCAGTGTAGGTTCACCACTCCCCTCTAGATTGACAACACGTAATCCATGTTGAGCGCAATCACGAACATTGTCTTCAAACTCTAACAAGTTCATCTTGCGTAGGAAACGTTTGTCTCTACCACCAGTACGCACGTCCTGTGGACACATCGTACAAGAGTAGTTACACCCTCCATTGATTTCGATTACCGCTCTATCTATATTCATTTTTTCTTTTTCTTCCTTTTTGGAAGCTCTCTGTGATCTTTGTCTAAAAGTGTAGGGCCTTTCTTAGGTTTTCTCCAGAATGAAATCATGTGTGACAGAGATTTAAATTTACGGAAACCTTTCACCATTTTTTTATTTTGCATACTTAGTTTTTTTGTTTCACCTAAAAAATTCGCTAAATTCTTTTGGGTTTCAACAGTCTTCCAAATATTAGGATTTTTTCTATAAGAATGACTAAGTATCGCACATACACTATTAGGTGTATGATATTTAGTTATGGGCGATGATGAGACAATAGACATAGGAATACAAAGGTTTCTAGCTACGTAGTGCCACATACCATCGTAACTTAGACTTAGTCTACATGTTTGTAAGTGAAACATCGCTTCTCTTATTGGTGTTCTGTAAGTAAGTTCAACTACGTGTAATCCCGCTTGGCGGAGTTTAGTTATTATAACATCCCAATCACTATTTGTCAACTTTCTTTTCCAACTTCTTGCAATTTCAGCGTTATGTAAAGGTCTCCATATAACAACCTTATTATTAATATATTTTGTTTTAACTAACTTCAGATCAATATATTTCTTATTAGAAGTAAGATCGAGATCAAACGCCCATAAATTTGGTGGAGGTTTCGCATCATTGTGATAGAAATGATTCTCAAATTCATATCGGTTCTTATCTTTTATTTCGAGTAACTCTTTTTCATAATAAAAATCGCCCCGATGATTAAATTCATGAGAAATGGTCACTTGATCTCTGTGTAGATAGAATTTGTGGATGTATTGCATTCTATCCACGATAGTCTCTTCTTCTTCGAAGTGATGCAAGTAGTCAACATCGTGATCCCAATGCATTATAAGTTTTATTTTATATCCTGTATGCCACGCATAATGATGGGCGCAATTAAGCGCCATCATACAATCACCTAATCCAATGGTTCCACGCCATTTGACCGTCAGGGTTTTTTGTCCCATCTATTACTTTTTCTTACCGAAGTTTTGCGTACCAAAGAATGCAGCAACGATACCAGCAACAGCAACAAAGTATGTTGGAGCCATGTCACCTAGTGTTTTTTGTGCTTGATCTAGACCAATCAAAGATGCGGTCACTACTGCGAATGGATATAACAACAATCCACCTAGAGCAAACCACGTCATGTTGCGTTGTGCATCACGCATAGCATCTGCATCCTCTAGTTCTTTACGTTTGAACTCTAGATACAGTCTTTCTTCTTCTTCGCTTACCTTTCCGTCACCGTTTGAATCGGCAGGATGAAACATAGTTTCTTTCTTTTCTTCTTCGCTCATTTAAAATACCTTTACTTTATATTTTTGTTCCCACAACCTAGCATCATGTTCGTTATTCACCATAGGTCGTCCCCTAATGTTGAGACTAGTATTTAGTAACATCGGAACTCCTGTTCTTTCGTAGTACTCTTCAATCACTTTGCGAAATACAGACTGACAGTCTTTCTTCACTATCTGTACTCGTGCGGTTCCGTCTACATGCGTGACAGACTTGTAGTCGTGGAGTGCCTTAGATGTGTACTGCATGTATTCATTCATAGGCCCTTCAAAGTATTGATCTGCATACTCTTCTAAAATAGCAGGGGCGAATGGACGATACTTCTGTCTCTGTTTGATAGTGTTCACAGTATCCTTTACATCATAACGAACATCTGCGATTAGAGATCGGTTACCTAACGCACGAGGCCCAAACTCTGCCCTACCGTTCGCCAGACCGCATACTTTGTGTTCTAAGAGGTGATCGACTACTTCCTTGGGGTTTACTTCTCGATCAATATTATAACCAAGGTAAGGAGTCCATATGAGTTGATCTTTTCCTGTATGTTGACTCCATGAATGAGCTGCACATCCTAACGAAGAACCAGCATCTGTAGGCGATACTGCAATATGTACCTCATCGAATAGTTCAGGCAGTCTTGAATTGATAACAACATTCTGGGCGCATCCTCCAGAGTAGACGAGTTTACTACCGTGTTTACGTGCCTCTTTCATGATATCCATTATCGCATACTCAGCGAATGATTGGACACTGGCCGCAATAACAGCGTGTTCAACGCCAGATTCAACTAACTCGTCTAGGTATCGAGTCATGTACATACGATCTTCGTCAGGTTGTTCGATTCTACCATCTATGATTAATCCCGCTTCTACATTTGGATTAATGAGTGGAAAGTCGTCATACCATTTTTTGATATTATTGACAATAGTCTGATCGGGATCTGCATAGGAACTTAAACCCATAACGACATACTCGTCTTCAAGTGGTCTAAGACCCAATGCTTTAGTACAATCCGTATACACCAATCCCACGGATTTAGGGTAGTGATATTCTCGTATGACTTTGAAGTTGTTGTCTAGAATAAGAGCGCATTGATGTTCACCGATGCCATCAATAGATACCATGACCGTGGACTCTCGGTCTTTCCAAGGACGAGTATAGAATGCGCCTGCACAATGTGAGACGTGGTGGGAGTAATATTTATCAGTAGGTGGTTGAAGAGGTGATTCTCTTCCCGACTCTTCATAGAAAGAAAGGTGGTCGGTGTCTTTTTTGTATTCCCATAAGGAAGAAGGTATTATAGGATCGTTCTTCCGTCCACTAAACCTTTCTGCATGTGATGCAAACTCTACCACACCATCTTCATTGATGATCGATAAAGCTGCATCATGATAACCATGAGAATATCCTGTAAATCGCTTAGGCACTTAGCCCTCCAAATAGTTGTAGACCTCCTTCCAGTCTTTCATTAGAGGGAAATCTTTGTTGTCCATGTTATAGGCATGTTCTATTAGTATACTATCTAGACCTAATTTATCACCGACTTCTGCGTTCTCAACCTTGTCTTCAATCCAGACGAAGTTGCTGTCACGGTAAGGTTCTAACGCCTCGTCCTTGTCAGCACCAGTGTCAAGACAAACAACTTTCTCAAACGCAGTCTCACCGAACAACTTCGCAAGGTTTTGTTCTCTCAACTTGGCGGCATGAGGGTCAAGACTTAGACTAGTGATCGCATGAAACACGTAACCATGTTCTTCATGCAGTTTGCGAACGTAGTGTATCGCATCACGCAACGGTGGTAGGAAACCGATCGAAGCGCTCTCATTAAAGTGACGAACCATCTTCTTACTTTCGGCTCGTTCCATATCAAATATTTTATCAACATTGTAGACATCAGGGTCTTTTACATCGTAACCCTTTTGTTCCATCCAAACTTTAAAGGCGTAACCCCAGTTCAAAAGGACACCGTCTACATCGGTCAAGATTATTCTTTCGTGGTCATTTCTCATTTATTCTCCTTAGTTAACATATGTATTATATGTCATTGGGCATAAAAAGTCAAGCGTTTTTACCAACCTTCTTGAAATATTGGAAACTTATCATCATAAAAGAAATCAACCATAGTTGTTTTTTGAGAACCGCCAGTATAGTGCAAAAACTTACTGTGACCAGTGCTGATAGCAGTTTCGTGAGTAAGTTCACCTCTATAATGTATTGGCGTATCGTTCCAACTTTGATCTATAGATTCAATATCGAAATTATGTTTTGTTAACTGTGAGGATATGAATGGTTGATCGTTTGTGATAGACATAGTATGAACTTTTGTGTCTTTTCCTAACATTTTAGGATAACACCAAGGTTGCCAATCGTCAAATACTTTTCTAGCTTTTAGTCTCGCTTCTTTAGTCCAGACAACGACTCCAGTATTCATAATTGTAAGTTTAGAATCGAACTTCTTACCAACACCCAAACTCGGTACAATAGGACAATCATGCATTTCAAATTTTTCGAGATAATCGGACAGTATTTTTTCGTCATAGTCCCACGCATTATAACCACCTTTGCTTACTCGAATATCACTCTCTAGTACACCGTAGACTTCCGCATCGGATACATCGAAGATATTTTCTTTGGTGTTTACGACAATGTCCGCATCAGCAAACAAAACCTTGTCGAACTGGTCAAAGTAAGGATCGTATACGACTCTAAGACATTCGAATAGAGTAGAAAGGGCGCAACCATGTCCTTCAGTAAATACCCTTTCATCCGAGAACATATACTCGCAACCAATCTCTTCAGCATAAATTTCGAATGATTCACGTGATATTGAGGCTACTTCTTGATATAAACTAGAACGATTTCTACCATCTACATCTCCACGTTTATCTACTTGGTCATTTACTACCATGTACTGAAATATTATATTCTTGCTCATTATATGCTCTCTGATCACTCTCAACAGATTTTATTCTGTGTATCTTACCCTGTTTAGAGGATTGTTTATGTTTGTTTCGCTTCTTGTTTTTGGGATCGTGACGTGTATACTTTGCCATGACTACTATTCCGTTATCAGACCAACTTTATATGCGGTCTTACCATTCTCTTTAAGGGCGGTTAACACAGACTTACGGTTCGAATCGGGGTCTACGTAGGACACATGTACCCAACCACTGTCAGGAATACCTACAGTATAGAACTCAAGAATCAGTTGGTCGAAACTTAGATTCTCACGAATCCACTCTGCGACTTCTGCATTGGGTACGCCTGGCACTTCGATATCGACTGCCTCGCCCTTACAGTGTTGACTTCTAGATGATCCACCGACTGCCTTGTTTAACTCAGCGCCACGGTAACCAGAGTTGATTACAGTTGGGCCGAAGTGTTCACGAACAGGTTGAACAACATAGTCGAACAACATCTGTGCAGCTTCTAGATGTTCTTCGTTAGGATTGTTATCCAGACCCAGACGGAGTGCCGTTTGTGATTTGGTAAATTCTGCTAACGTAAAGTTTTTTGATAGTCTCATTAGTTTATCTCTAACATTTCTTTGGTCATTATATAGTCACGCACGAAGTCAGATCTAACAATGTCTGCCCATGTAAACGTAACTACGCTAAACTTAGTCATATGTTCAATGATCTTCAGGAACTTACCGAACCCATTCTTATCCGACTCTTTGGTAAAGTCTGACTGGAGATAGTCTCCACAGAAAATGATTCTACAGTTCTGTCCAATCCTAGTGATAACAGAATCCAGTTCGTGGAATGTGAGGTTCTGCATCTCATCCACAATGATTACTGCATCATTGAACGTTGTCCCTCTTATATAGGACGTAGATAAGAACTCAACGGCATCTTGTTCAACTAACTTGTCATATGCCTTTGTGTCTTGAAATAGTTCGGTACAGATCGCACGGTATGGGCCACTATATGGTTCCATCTTTTCTTCCATTGAACCAGGCAAGAATCCAATCTCACGTGTGGGTACAATGGATCGTGTGATCACGACCTTTTCTAATTGATTGCCTTTATCCAGAACTTGTTCTAACCCCAGATAAAAGGCAGAGAATGTTTTACCTGTACCAGCTGAACCTGTCAGTACAAGATGGTTGTCTTCGTTCCACGCCTTGTAAACTTTCTCTTGGTTTTCGGTTAGTGGTTCGAATGTATGTAGGTCATCTATTCTCAGTTTGAGAGGGGAGGTTTTATCTTTTCTCATGTCTTGATGGTAGCGTCCTTACCAGAACCTTTCTTCATTCTATTCAGATGGTCGTTCCATTCTGATCCCGCCATGGCATGAGCAGACTTGCCGCCCGAAATAAGTTCGGGTGCATGAATGATGTTTTTTAGATGTGGGTTTTCTTCACGGAACGTATCCAGTTCGGATATCTTCATGAATTTATCGAACACTTCGCCAGTGTTCTCGTCTTTAAAAGTATATGTAGGCATAATATTCCATTCTTAATTAAGTAACGAAGTGGGGAACAAGTCCCCACTACGAGATACTTGATCACCTTCCTTATCGAGTAGAGGTACAATCCTCAATTGTTTGATTTAAGAAATTCTCTTTCACCATCAAGCGGTGTGCTTTTCCATCTAGACCCTTTTTCTGCAGCCTTCGAATCTGGTGAGTGAGTTCTCTCTGGTCTTTCTTTAATCTTTCGATTTGGTTTCTCGACATAATACTCCTTATGATTATTATTATAGGAACTTAACTGGTTATTAATTTAGGAAATGCCTCCTGTACAAGTTTCTTGGTTAAAAATTTCACAGGAGATTTTTTCTCCACCATTGACAATACGAGTTCCGCATCTGCTGGATGAATTGATTCCAACATCTCGACAAACTTTCGTTCTCTTTTCCATGCGGGCGTAGAATCCGCCACCGCACCTTTCACAAAGTAACCGAAGTCTCGGTGTTTTTTGTGCAGAGATGATGGGACAGATTCAGGTAAATTTGGGGTGTAAGGTGGACGACCTTTAGGTAGGTTAAATTCCAAAGCATCATCGAATGTGCCTCGGAGTATGTCCAATAGTGCATTTACATCAGAGTACTTCAACAGTACCTCTTTTCTTTTTGCTTTGTTAGTTGCTTTTTCAAACTCTTCGAGTATCTCGAAAACTTCTCGTTTATACATAGTTTACTTCTCATTCACAGTTATTTATAAAATGGGTGACTTTTAGTCTTCATAACAATATATAGTAATCTTCGCAAACTAAAGTCACCCTCGTTAAACTTACTTAGACGATTTCTTAACGCCTGAAGTTGCTTTAACTTGTTTGGTGTATGTTACACCTCTGTAAGTTAGTTCGTAACTCATCGCATTTCTCCTATTCGGATTATACGATTCTTTTAACGCATGAACCAATGCGGATCATTAAAGCAGATCAATCTTGTAATTATTTATACAGATTCGATGTCCACGGCACCAATAATGTATGACCGAGCATCAACTTCTTCGAATCCTTTTTTACCGAGGAACTCGTCAGGCCAGTCTTCAGAATCGTACAGTTCATCGAGAAACTCCTCTTCCTCGTCTGCGCCCATACCTTCAGTTTCGTAGTCGATACCGCAACCGTCATAGGATTCTTCGAACTCGATATCCTCGAACGATTGGAACTCAAAGATCTCATCGTCATCCGCATAGGATGCACTCTCTAACCACTCAACTTCTTCTTCATTCTGTGGACGAATGATATACGAACCATTCCGCATTGTCTCAGATACAGTTACAGAGACATAGTCCCCATCGTCAAAAGATCCCTTAGCGAACACCAACTCTTCGATGAACGATTTTTTACTTGAGGCGAATACTCGGTACTCGCCCCCTACTTCGATACTCATAATTAAGCCGCCTGTTTTAGGTCATCACGAATCGCCTTGACTTCAGCGATTCTGTTAGAAAGATCTTTGGTCTCAACGTTACAAACGTAAGGTTTGTCGTAAGAACCAACGTTGATGTCAATGTAATGCGAACGGTGGAAGTAATCGGTCATGATATCATCTTCGTTGAAGAAGTCATCACCTTCCATCGCAGATTTTAGTTCAGTCAGGAACGAAACAATCTCAGGATATTTCTTGTAAGTATCTTCAATCCAATACTCATTGACATTGACGTAATCGTCTAACTGAATGTAGTAGTTAGGATTGTGATACAACTCACGTTCGATACTATCTAGTCTCGCTTCATTGGAAGCACTCACGATATCTAGATCACTAGACTTGATATTAACAACAAGGGTTGAATGGTGACGAACAGCGATAGACGCTTTAGCATTGTACTTTTTAAGGACTGCTTTGATCGCAGGGGTTAATGCTTTTTTCTTCTCTTGTGATACATAAGCCATAATTTTCTTCTCTCTCTCAATCAATTAGGTAACTATTATCTCATGCTGGGCATGTTTTGTCAAGCGTTTTCTTCAATTAATTACAAGTTTTTTGCAGAGAATCTTGGATACAATCGGAACGGTGCCTGATGATCTAGAGTCTCTGAAAAGATCATTGGTTCTGGAAGCGCACGTTCATCTAACGCATTGAAGAACAACGCCATGTCAACGTCTTCTTCTAACCAGATATACTCTTCGTTGAAGAACGAGTACTCCGAGATCTTGTCGGTGAAATTTAGGTTCTCAGCCAAACGGACTGGAACTTTCAGGTAACTGTGTGACGGATCAGAAACATACGTCACGGCATTTTGGGGATTAGTTGCAAAACTCATTTTGACACCTCACTTAGCAATTTCATAATATGGTAATCTTTCAAAAGTAAATCACGAACACGTTCACGGTCAAGCGAATCACCGTCACCCCACTCAAAGAAGTTCTTGGGACTAGTAACTATTTTGATGTAATCTTGGATAGCGGTCTCTACTTTCGCAACACTAACATCTTCGATGGGATAGATTCCATCGTAAGCGTAAAAAGATAGGACATAGTTGCGGAAGGAAACTAACTGTGGGTTAGATCGCAGGGCAATAACATTAGTAAATGGGGTCATAATTTCTCTCTCAGTTCTCATAATCAATACAAGTATTATACGTCACTGGGCAGAGAATGTCAAGCGTTTTTATGAAATAATTACAACTTTTTTACATTCTTCGAATCTGCGTTGACTGGTCTTGATGCCATAGAAGTCATCATGATTATCGACACTGATTGCCAACCAGAACAAGATGACAAATCTACCTATCACTCAAACCAACTAGGGACTTCACGGTTCGTCCACTTCGCCATGTACTTCTTTTCTTGAATGTAGTACTGACGGTATGCTTGAACAGGATCGTCCTTCTTACACGAATCTGGCATCGCCTGTGCGAACTTTGTGAGGGGTTCTACTTGGTCGATGTTCTTGGGCGAGAACCACAACTGACTACTCAGTTTCTCTTCGGTCATGTGAATCTTGCCGTAACGTCTAGTGTACTCTTTGCACAATTCTTGGAAGTGTTTGTACAACCAACGGTAGTTGCCGTTAGACTTACGTGTCCATATATTGGACGGATGGTTTACGTGGGACGCTTTGTACAAGAGTCGTTCTTCGGCCGCACCGTTCAGTTTCCATCGTTTGATCTTACGACCGTTCTTAGTCTTGTCATAGTACTCAGTGCCATCCAATACACGATGTGCGGTAGACATCAATTGGGCGTACTCTACGATCATTTTTACGACATGTTTGTCACACATCATCTGTGCTGCTTTCACTGGATCATTATCTAGGTGGAATATATTCATTTTAAATCACTGTATACCAATCGTCTAAATTCATCAATTACAAAGGCATGGTTCGCCTGATATGTGAAGTGTTTCAACTCCTTATCAAATACATCATCGCCTTTGGGGTTGGTTCCCTCGTAGGAATGTTTTACAAATCCTTCGGTGTCATCAACCTCTGTACATGTCAAAACATATCCGTCATGGATATCGATAATCTCCCATCGTTGAAGACGTGAGAGATATTGTTCTCTTGACACTTTCTTTTTTGCCATTAATAGTTCCCTTCTCGGATTGCTTGCATTACTTCGAACACTTGACTAGGATCAAATCCTTGAGTCTGTAACGATGCCTGTAGTCCAGACCAATCTGGATGTCGTGGCATGTGAATGAACTGGTGCGCCAAGTTTGCGACTAATTGTGGTGATATCTCAAACATTATCAATACCTCGTTTATTTATACTCCAAAGTCCCCATCCCATGATCAACACACCAATCAGTAGTTTGACAAGAAGGGGTAAGAATGGTTGGGGTTCTCCCATCCCAGTCATGATGTCATCGTGTCCGATGGCACTGAACAGAATAAAGAAACCTATTGCGACTCTAAACATATCTAAACCTCGTATGGATATAAGTGATATTTATAAAAACTTTGATCTTCTGCCCACTCTCGAGCATCTTCTTCGGTAACGAATGATTGTTTCCACATCTCTTGTTCTTTAGTCTCAGATTCAATCACAACATACCATATTACATCTTTCACGTTTTACTCTCCAAATAATCTCTAGTAGATATCAATTCTTCTAACACTTCAGGATACTTCATAGCCATAGAACGAAGCATGGAATCGTAATATCCCTCACGGTAGGCATAGGAATCGTTTTGTTTCTCAAGGAGGTCACGAACGTCATTCATAATATCATTAACAGTCATAGGATTCTCTCTCATCAATTAAGTAAACATTATAGTACATTGGGCAGGAAATGTCAAGCGGAAAGTTCAATCTCTTCCGCTATCTCATCAAACAGTTTATAGTACATATCAACAGTATCACGTACTGGATTGAGGCGCATGTAAGTATCAGCGTCAACAAAGTTCCAGTTGATATCGTTATTAGGGAAACGATTCTCTGGATCAGCAACCGCTTCAAGCATGTAGGATTGGATAACACGTTTTAAGTCTTGCATAATATATCTCTCTATTAAAGTAATTTACAAATGAAGTTTGGATTGTTCCAGAACTCATTAACGTCAGAGTAAAGGACAACAGTCTCTTCGTTCTCATACAAGTCACGTAGAGCAAAGACAAATTTGGATAAAGAAGAAACAGACTCATCACGAGCCTCATTCAAACGGACATAAGTGTTTTCAATTGCAGACATCGGTAACGTATTTCGCATAATTTCTCTCTCAGTTCTCATAATCAATACAAGTATTATACGGTACTGGGCAAAGAAAGTCAAGCGTTTTTTTAAATTATTTTACGATCTATTGTGCCAAGGTTCTGCTTTTCGGGTGGGTTCTTTCTTCAGGTCAGCAGGTAGGTGTTTACCGTGGATCTTACACCCGATAAACGCATTGTAGTAGTCATCACGCAATAGAACATCGTGATCGAATTGATACTTGGTTTCGAAATAGGAACACTCACCTTTGGTACGACACAATCTAAGTATCTTACGGCTAAAGGATGCTTCTCCTCGTTCCATTAGTAGTTTGACTTCTGCCGATGATCCGTAATACTTCATCCAGTCAGATTGGACTCTTGTTCGTTTACGTCTCTTTCTTGCTTTTGTAACAGGCAGAACTTTGGGTTTCCAGAAGAACTTCTTACCGATGTACTTCATACCAGTAGTTTCTTCGGTCAATAGGTAAACGAATCCTTGATAGTCTTCTAAAAAGGATTCGTCTGGTGTAAATTCTTTGTCTTCATAATACCAAGTCATACAGGTATATATTATTCTTGTAAGTCTTCAGCCTCAACTGGTGACCCACACATAGGACAGAATTGCGGAGTCTCTCCAGACTCCGTTTCTTCCGATACCACAGTTATACAATCACATACTCCGCAGACTAATTCAAACATCGTCAGTCCTTTTAAAAAACATATTGAATTCTTTATTTTTGTTTGTGTTTGACATACTCGTTATCTGGAATTTATTTTCTTCTAAAAATGTTTTACAGTCTTCTATCAAATTATCACAATTCTTATACAAGTCCATTTCAGGAGTAACCACTTCAATCACTCCGCCTTCTAGTAACTCGATTTTTTCACCGAAACTTTTCAGGACATTTAGATCCGTACCTTGGGCGTCACAATGTAACCATTTTATTTTACCATCAAAGTTTATTGAGTCTAGATACGTATCTATTCTGATAGTCTTAACCTCATAAGTATTTCTCACATTAAAACCACCTGATCGACTCAATTCTAGAAGACTACTACCACCATAGTTAGAAGAAACATCAGGATTATTGTTACCTGCTATCTGATTAAATTTTCTTTTACCGTTAACAAGGTCGATTGCACAGTTTGATATATTTATCATTTCATTGTTTTTATAACGATTGGTCACATAGTCATAGAGTTCAGGTACAGGTTCAAAACCATGTACTCCAACACCATACTTTCTAGAAAGTTTTCCTGTATCTTGACCTCTGTTACAACCAACTTCAATAACGATATCGGTCATTATGCGACCTCGGTCTCAAACATTTCGTCCCAACCCCATTCGCCTTCCATTCCGTTTACAGAATATTCGGTTACTCGTTTCTCAAAGAAGTTGTCATGAGATGCGCCATTCAGTACCCAGTCCAACCAAGGTAGTGGATTGTCCTTAACACCGAACTTAGGTTTCATACCCAGTTGCAACAAACGTCTGTCTGCAATGTGACGGATGTACTGTTTCACATCTGTCTCCGATAGACCTTCGATGTCTCCAGACTTATATGCAAGTTTGATGAATCGATCTTCTAACTTGACAGCGTTCCTCGCCATCTCGTAGATCTTTGACTTCAACTCATCGTTTACGATACGAGGATGCTCTTCACAGAACTCACGGAACAACTTAGAGTTGCCCTGTACGTGCATGGTCTCGTCTCGGATTGACCACTCAACGATTGTACCCATACCTTTCATCTTACCGAAACGTTGGAAGTTCAACAACATTACAAATGATGCGAATAGAGACATACCTTCATTGAATACAGATTGTGCAAGTACAAGTGCAAGTCCAGTATGAGAATGAATGTCGCCCTCTTTCATGAAGTCGATCTTGTCAGCCATCTCCTTGTACTCAAGGAATGCATGGTGTTCTTCGTCAGGTAAACCCAGAGTGTCGTTCAACAATGCATAGGCACGTTGGTGTACACCTTCTCGGTTTGCGAACGATGATAACATGTTACGGATCTCGTTGTTCTTGAACTTAGGGATCAGTAACTCGTGGTAGTTCTCCCCTACCTGTACGTCCGACTGCGTGAACAATCGTAGTACTTGAGTGATGAACTCTTTCTCTTGTTCAGAGAGTTTTGTTCTCCAGTCTTGGATATCTTCTGAGAGTTCTGCCTCGTCTTCTACCCAATGGATCTCTTCGTGTTTCTTTGTCAGTTCTACTGCCCACGGAAACTTGAATGGTTTGTAAGTTTTGCTAAATTCTAGTAATGCCATTTATTCCTCTAATTTTCTCTTGATGTACGGCGCCAATGTCTTGGCAATTAATTTATTACCCTCGTCTGTTGGATGTAAACACCATGTGAGGGTCTCTTGGTGTTTGTCTTTACGAAAATCTTCTTTGTATCGTCTTAGTTTAATTATGTTTATATTATCTAATCGATCTTTGTTCAACCAATTGTTAGAGAGTATATCTAACATGGTGTTGTTTGGCAAATGGGGTTCTATCCAATTTTCTTTTGCTCTTCCAAATTGAAAATCGATATTACTTATAATCGGTCTGCCGTTATCTTGATTAAATAACTGTTTATGTAAAAACCAATCATTTGTGACACTACTTGTCATCAGGTATGGTATAGATTTATCTTCACATAACATTCTACATGATTGCATGGATTGTTCAAACCACATTCTACCTAATGCTGGATTTCTATACCTACGTTCTGGGTCATCTTGGTTTGCACTCCAAGCACTTGTTATGTATTGCCATGTATTAAAGTTCTGACCGTCCTTATGTATTGGGTTAACAATTGTTCCTCTATTACACTCTGTCCAAACAAATAACACTAGAAAATCTGATCGGTCTTTCCGAGCCCACCTAAAAAAAGAATTAGCTATACTTTGGTTACTTGCGCCACCTTTTCCGTAGTTGTGAACTTCGACACCGAGTTCTTTCTCTAACCAGTAACAGATATTATAATCAGTAATTTCGATGTCCGTTTGAGAAATTCTTCTAGCTCCCTCCACGAAACTATCGCCAAAGACAGCTATCTTTTTCATAAATTAATTTTTATCCCAGTCAACTTTCTGGAACCACTCCTTAAACAAATACTCAGCATATAATCGATGAGCATCTTCGCCTGGATGTCCTTGAGGACATTCAATGAGATCGCTTTTACGTTCAAACGTTTTGATATCTTCCCCAATATTAGTCATCCCTATTCTATGATGATGAGGAAGACTTCTCATGGTTTTTTTCAAATACATTTTAAATTGGTCATACCTTTCATCATTTTCAGCTAGACAACTGACAACATATTTCCAGTTGATGGGATGAAAAATACTTTGGACTAATTTTATACCTCTTGACTCAGCTATCAATTTCATAGCGACCATACAACTAAGACCACGCATAAGTGATGATTTTTTATAACCTTCACGTTCATACATTTTAGTAACATCGCCTCTAAGAGGTGGTTTCAAACTGTATATCCTCTCTTTTGAAACTTGAGACATACAATCTTGTCGTGTCAATCTAAATTTCTTTTCTTCTTCGGGTGACAATGGTTCCGCAAATTCTTCTCTTCCCCAATATGACCAAAGTATTACCATATGAGTGACTTCATCACCTTTAGGTGAATTCAAGTAATCTACAATGTCTCTAAATATTTTTTGATTCCCATTGCCTGGAATTGCCAGATTTTTATAAGGAACATCTAAATGATCAGCAAGTTTTGCGACAACTGTCTTTTCGTGGTGACTGTTATCTATGAATCCTTCTAGTTCA
>Ga0181408_1000008_pt1 | contig 53303 bp, 72 predicted proteins | sample 31SPOviralmetaG_FD_130137 | JGI IMG/M metagenome (GOLD analysis project Ga0181408, IMG submission 130137) | Marine viral communities from the oligotrophic San Pedro Time Series (SPOT) site, San Pedro Channel, CA, USA - 31 SPOT_SRF_2012-02-16 | ecosystem: Environmental > Aquatic > Marine > Strait...
AGTTTCGTGGGATGAAACATCGGGAAGATTTGCAGACGTTGCCATGAAAGACATCGCCAACATAGATGTTGAGGATATGGAAACAGATTTGCGGAACGCTAAGGGTCTCAGTAACAGCGGGATCAATACTTACTTAGTGTATCTGCGAGCGGTTTGTAATTTTGCCCATGACAAGCTCAATGTATCTTTTGTCAGATTTCCCAAAATCGAAACACTGCCAACCAAGGAGCGCGAGTATTATCTGACTCCTGAGATAGCAAAAGGATGGATTAAGTTTTTAGATCCGCTGCGGGCAGACATGGTTAGATTTGGTTTGGCAACCGGTCAGCGTAAGGCCAACATCATTGGTCTGAAGTGGAGCTGGTTGAGCAAGGATCTTACCCGAATGGTGATCCCTGCCGATGATGCTAAGAATGGATGCAGTCATACTATTCAATTGAATAAGATGGCGATTGAAGTTTTAACGAAGCGGCTCAATGATCGGACGGTGCTGTTAGAAAAGTACCCGCGATTAGGCAACATCGAGTATGTCTTTGTTCAGGATGATTGTCAGCATCTGGGTCAGCCGATGTCAACGTGGGCGGTGACCAATGAGATGTGGAAGCGCAGTATTAGACTGTACAACCAGAACCTCATGCATCGTGCGGCGAAGGACAATCGGTCTGTAGATCGAGCCAAGCTAATACCGGAAGGCGCGTTGGTCTTTCATACGTTACGGCACAGCTTTGCAACATGGCTGAATGAGGCCGGAACAGACCTCGATGACATTGCGATGGTCGGTGGTTGGAAGAGCCTTGATGCGTGTAGAAGGTATGTAAAGAAGAGTGAAGATAGGGCTAGAGAAGTTGGCTCAAGAATAGAGCATTTGCTCTAGGCCACTACACTAGCTGAACAGTAGTTAACAGATTGAAAAGGTGCGCCGATCACTACACTAGAAGGGTTGTATCTTGGAGGTCTATAACATGTTGATTTATAAAGGAAAAAAAGCTGGTCGGGACGGGAGGATTTGAACCTCCGACCACTACACCCCCAGTTTTTTGGTGTCTGTTTCCTTATAAATCAATGACTTACAAACCCCTCGACACAGGGGCAAGCCACTACACTAGGCGGTATTTTGTATGAAAAACAGCTTAAAAGACATGGTTTATGAAGGCTCTCGAAAAGTATTGAACTGGCAGATGCAGGTCACTGTAGATGCTTTTGAGATGTTAATTTTATTAGTAATTGTTGGGGTAATTTTTATCCTGTAATCCATCCAGTTTTCCCCCTCTTGGCCGGACTATGTTCGGCCTTTTTTATGCGCCATTAAATAAGCCCGAATATCTTAAACCCAATGTATAAGGCAAGCGGTAGCAACACTAACATGCCCGTACCCCAAAGCAGGGCTGTCATAAATAGAGCAATGTTGTCGGCTCTCTTTTTGATGCGTAACTTTTCTTGGCGCTCACGCTCCTTCCGAGCTTTTGACTGAAAGGCAAGGAAGTCAGAATACATATTAGGCCGACCCGCATAGATCATGGTCTCCTTTAAAATCTCTTCTTGCTCTTTAATTTTTTCAAGCGCCATGAACGCCTCAAGATCACCCTGCCCTTTCTCGCTGACCCGTTTAGCAATAGCACTTTTATTGTCAAAGTAACTTTGCGTGGCAGTACCGCAGTCATAGATCTCCTTGCCATTTTGTACGGCAGTCTGGATTATCTTAAAGGCTGCATTAGCGGCAGCTATTTCTGCAAGCATGACAGCCCCCTGCGGCTACGATTTAGACTGGAGCATTATTTCTATAAGAGTTTGTAGTTTCTTGTCGCTTTCTTTTTGAGTGTGATGCTGGCGCTCAAGAGACTCGATGATTGTTTTAATGGCTTGCTCGTTTAGAGCTATACCCTTGTGAGCTTCGAGACCACTGATTGAAAGAGCCTTAACATCTGACTCCATGCGGGCAACGTCAACCTCAATGTTATCTGCCCGAGCCATTGCCCCGCCCCATGTTATAGCGGCGCCCACAAAGGTTATGATGAACGGAACCAGAATAGTTGGTACTGCTACAGTGTCTTTCATTCTGATCGCTCCTTGGCTTCTCTAAAGGCTGTGTTGTAAATGTCAAATATCTTTCGCTCGTTAATGTCTAGCGTATCAATCATTTCTTTGCGCCTATCTTCATCAATATTCTGCTTCTCAACTATCTTCCTAGTTCTTGATATGGCCCTTAAATCTCGATTGGCTATCTCGTATAAGCTTTTGGCTTTCTTGCCAAACCCATAGCCTCTGTCTAGAAGTGGCGCGTAGTGTTGATATTCATTCCTCAGGCGCTTCAGCTCCTCGGGATCACCTTCCGCGTCTTTAAATCTGTACACAATTTGACGAGTGGCCTCCCAGTTGTCATAAAACTCAAACCTGTCTTCGTACTCAGACGTTTGTTTGAAGAACGTGCCAACGATGGGAATCTTTCTCTTTTCTATTTCGTCAGCCCTTCCCTCCATAATTTTCCCGCCAGCATCGAAGGTCTGCATTCCGAACCTACCAACACCTCCGGTTAAGTACTCAAAGATATATTCCATTTTTTCTGGGTTAAATGCCGTGTTCATTCCAAAGATGTCACCATCCTTATAAGTGTCACCCCCTGTCGCATCATTCATAAACTCCGCAAGATCTTTGTAAATATCTGGTGTGGATCTGCGGCTAACATAAGCTTTTGATTTTGCAACGAACAAAGGATTTTGCTCAATGTATATTTGACTTCCGAAATAGTTCTTATTGGCAAGCATATCTTGATGCAGCTCCAGAAGGTCAGGGTAGAAGCCTCGCATCTTCTCTTCCCAGTTATCTCCGCTAGACGGTGCAATTGGAACAAAGTTCAAAAGGAAATTTTCCCAAAGGGCCACTGCCGCATCCTCTTGGCTTGTTACCCCGTTGGCCATCTCTGCACCTAAGCGTCCAATATTTGTAAAGAAGTTAAGACCGTAAGCCATGGGTAGGGCGAAGCCCTCCTCTGACCCGTACATAAATAGCTGCACCCTGTTCTTGGCATGCTCAGGCAGGTCTTGATACTTTAGCTCACCATCGTCGTCTTCTTCTGAGTTCCACATGTTCATAAGCGCCATAGCGGCACCCATCGCAACAAGACCTCCGGCAGCAAGGCGAGCATTTGTGACTTTCTTTTTCCTGCCTCCAGCCTCGCCACTTGCCAATGCCTGAGCCATATTCACGTTACCCTGAACCGCAGCATTGAAGAACAGATACATAGCATTTACCTGCGCCGTACTCTCTCCCTTTCGATTAAAGTTGACCGTTACGTCTTTTGATAAAGTGGCGCCAGTACCTCTATCAGCTCCCGACTTTCGGGCCTGAACATAAACTGACAGGCGGACTGAGTTCTCCATCGTTGTGTTGAAGTCCTCAACAAACTTACCGATAGCTGTTAAAGCTTCGCGGGTATATCCTCGCTTTAGCTTGTTCTGCAAAATCCTTAACTGCTCATCCTGATCTTTAAGCAAGACAAGTCCTGTAGCCGCACCATCTTCGTGGAATTCAGCCGCATACCTGTCCATCTCGTTGCCATCTCTGGCCGGCTTTTCTCGATAGAACCTGTACAGCGATCTCATTGCAGGGAAATAGTCTTGCGCCATTGCTCCAATCACGTTCTCGCCATTTACTCTACTACCCTTCTTATCCTGCTCGGCCAACGTATACATCAGTGCCGTTTGCAAATCTCTTATAGGGTTAACCAGCCCCCATGACGGGTTATAGTTAATAAGCATGTTGCGGCGGAAGGTCTGAAATCTCGTAAGCCCTCGAAGTACTGCATTCATCGCATCGTTTGAGTTGTTCAATGCAGCAACGCTCATGTCTTGCATGGCGGCATTCAGAGTGTCACTCTTAAACTCAATAAAGAATGTCTGACCACCCTTCTTGACCTGTATATACTTAGGGTCGCCATTCACCCTTCTATCCATTGACATCTGCTTCATGTCTTGCATGGTCAGTGGGTCGCTGTCCATCATGGGGCGATACTTGTTGTTGTATATATTGTAGGACTGGCTATCACCAAGCTCACTAAGCAGTGTTAGGAGGGTCTGGGATGCTTCATTTTTTCTCGCCCGAATTATTTTTTTCTGAACATCTTCAATAGCATTCAGTAGAGGGTTTGCTGGCAGCGTTTTTCTGCCCTTTGCCTTCATGCTTTCGCTGCCGACTATAGAGAATCCTTTGGCCCCAATCCCCTTCTTGAATTGGTCTTGATCGGACTCGTCATAGAACCCTTTTAATGGAACGTAAAACTTGTACCTCGACAGCCAGTCTTCTACCGACAGCTCATCCATAAGGCCATACTCAACCATAAGATTTCTTTGATAATCGAGCATCTCATAGACCTTGCCGGCAATGGCTTCCATATCATCTGCCGTTCCTTCTCTTTCCGCCGTAACAAGAATTGCCTGAGATTGTTCGCTTGTCATGCCCGAGCCAGTACCCTCAAACGCTAAGGGTAAAGTTTGATAGTCTTCAAGCTTTTTGCGTTGAGTGGCAATAGCAACAGTATGATCAACACCAACATCATCTAAAAGTCTATTAATCTCTCGCTCGGTAGTCGCAATGTTTTTTTCTCTCTGCGCCTTTACCCGCTCTGCAATTGCCGCATTTCTTTCTGGGGCATGCTTGGCTAGTAGATACAACCCTACGGCATCAACATCGACTCCAGCAGCAGCAATCATGTCTCCAAGCGGATCTACAAAGTTTTTGTGAAACGCATTAAGGTCTTCCTGAACCTTGCCGTGCATGAGGTTTTCCTGATCGCGTGGCGATATGGGTGCAGGCAGGCGACCCACCTCAAGATATTCTGCGGCTTGCTGCTCGAAGTCTTCCAGCTGTGCATATTTGTCAACAAGAGACTTGTAAACCTTGCTGCTCTTCATCCTTCTGTATGTATCAGATTGAGCATCAATCTCATCATTGTAAGTAAACTGACTAGTAGACGGGGAGCCATCATCAAGAGTGTTGGTCTCCTTGTTGACCTGCTTCTTCTTGATGTACGAGAATGATTCAACGTCGTCATAGACAACGTCTTTGGCGATAACTAGATTGCCTACCTGAATTACCTGACTAGCAGATTTGACAGGCGTCTGTGTAGCCAAATCATAAAAGAACGTGTGACGCTCGGGATTCATTGAGATCTGAGTCCAAGCCGGATCATCCATAGCGGCTATAAAGTCTAGCCTGTTCTGCTCATGGTCTACCGCAACATAGTTCCCTTCAATAGTTGCAATGGTGTTTTTTTCTGCACCCATGGCAATATTGGTTGCCCCTTTTTGTGGAGACGCAAACAAAGCATTATCTAGACGCAGTGTTGGGTAGTATCCAAGGCGAGTTCCTGCCGCACCTGCAAATGGTGCATCGCCCCTTCTGGGTCGTGCTGCGTGAGCAGTCACAACGTCAGCTCTCTCTTCTTTGGACAAGGCCTTGGCACTATGAGCGGGTATGTCCAGCCTTGAGCCAGTTCTTTGCCCGTCTACCAGCGAATTAGATAGCCAGTATGTTTCCTTGCTTGGAGTGTTTGGTTTTTCTCTGTTCGTCTTTTTTAGAGCATTGATGTAATGAGAGTCCGGCTTTAGCGGAGCAATCATATCGGGATGCATGGGCTTAACGTAACGACCTTCTTTTCTGAAGATGTCATTAAGCTCGGCGGCACTAATGTTTCGATCAATTCGATCCTGCACCGCTTGCTTTAACTTGGGAGATATTCTTTCTTGCTCAGGTCTGCGAGTCTCACGAATGGAGCGCATGCCCTCTTCGTAAGTATCTACATAGTAGCCAACATCTTTTGAGTATGGGCCGAAGTAATCAGGGTCAACAACCATGAACACAACGTCAGGCTCACCCTTGTTGAAGTCTTGAAACTGATCCTTATCCCAGTCGTTAGGAGCGAATTGATCACTCCACTTTAAGCGGGAGATAACCTTAAATCCAACATCCTGATAAAGGTAGGGTAGCTGAGTGTCGAATGCATCAGAGTACAGCCCACCCTCTTCAACAGCTATGGATGCTAGGGAATAGGTTACCTTCTTATGTGTGCCGTTGTTATACAGAGAGACAATGGTGTCGCCATTTTCAATCGCAATGCCTGCTGAACCATCCTCAGTCATAAACATTTTCATGTTCTGATAATCTGATTCAGGGTAGACATAGACCGAAGCACCAAAAGGATTTGCATCCTTTCCAGCCTGAATTTTGCTTGCGAATAGTTTTGCGTTGGTCTTGTTTGAGGCCAGCTCAATCACTGTGCCGTTGAAACTTTCTACTTCCTGTAGCGCGGCCTTGGCTGATGTCTCAAGCTCTCGCTTGTAGCCAGATACTTTTTGCCCTGCTACGAGTACTTGAGAAGGTTTACCAGTCTTTCTTCTGAAGCGTCTGGGTGTATTTCCTTGAGTTCTGCTACTTCCACTATCAGGTGTCGCGGCACTACGAAGGCTTCGGTAGACTTGCTTTCGTCTGTCGGCAAGTCCGGCGACATCGGTGGCGTCACTTGTAACAGCTCTTTCAGAAGCATATTCTCTTTCAACTGCCTTTCTTTCTGCGTAAGATTCGACGAGTTCGTCGAGCTTTTGCCTGTTGACTTGATCTGATTCATACCAAGGGGTTCCTTTATCGAAATCGCTTACTTTAAAACTTTTATCCACTATACCATTTTTAGGCTTCTTAATCTCCTTTTTAAAAGCCTCCCACTTATCTAAATTAAATCTGTGGAAGGTGCCTTTGGAGTCGGGGTACACATAGTAAGGAGTGCCTTCATTGTCTCTCCCGTATATTGCGGAGTAGGCGTATGTATTCATCTTTCCTTCTGGTGCGCCAATAAAAGCGTAAGGGCTTTTCTCTCCCTTAACATCTTTCTCCAGACCCTGCATAGTCGGGTGTGCGACCACCTGACCTGAGTCTCTCACCCAGCTTTCCCAGTGATAGCGACCTACCGATGCATCTTCTGACCGGCCAAGCTTTTTGTAAAAATCTTTAATTTTGTTTTGCAGTGAAGTTTCAATAGCCTCATATCGGGCTAGCCCACGCAACCCACTGAATTCGTCAGCAATGTCTGCGTAAATATTTTTCCCGTAGCGCTCAGAATCCCACATTGAGTTTAGCTGAATACGATCAAGGATAACGACATCATCCCGACCAATCATTAGCATGTTAAAAGAAAATACTTTGTTATCAATTCCCGACCCTTGCACTAGCATCTGAAACTCGTGACGAACCTCTTTTGTAGGGAGGTCACTAGCCATCAGGTCGTGAAGTCTTTGCAACTTAGTAATGTTTTCATCATGCGGCTCTGCCAGCTTCTGCATCAATCTGCCAAAGTCATTGGCATTGGAGATTGCACTGCGACCAAAAGAGCCATCAGGTATTAGCTTGGTTGCCAGTTTTGTCCACGCCTTTACATCTGCATCGGACACATCACCATCAAGCGCTTTCTGCGCCAAATCAGACACGGCAGTGCTTCCTGTCATCAGGTCAACAAAACCAGCTTCCTGACCTGAGGCTGTCTGCCGTCGAGACATCAAGCCCCACAACATTAGCTTTGCTGTGGCCGTCGGAGTGGCTTGACCAGAGGCATACAGCTCCTTCATTCGTTTTGTTGTGGCAAGACCTCTGTCAGCCGCATCAAGCTGTTCGGGTGTCAGGCTGGAATGCAAAGAAACCCAAGAATCTATATCGTTGTAAAGACGAATAAGACCATATGGAGGAGCAAGAGTCTCGTTGGTGCCTGTAAGGTCGCGTTCAAACGCCAACCACGCTTCAGGGGAGGACAAAGCTTCAGGATGCTTTGCCACAACGTCCGTCATTCGCTTAACTTCACCAGAAGGGTCTTTGGTAGTTGGCGTGATCTTGGTTACCGGTAGCGTATTCTTTTCACCGACAGGGCCGTTAGACTTCTGTAATAGATATTCAGAACCCTTCTTAATAAAGCTAGGGTCATCAAAGAGCTGCTGAAGATCGTCCAAGTCAGACTCTTGAACATACTCATATGATAGGAACTTGCCGTCCTCAAATACTACTACATCCTCTGCATCGTCTTTTTCAGACAAGAGGTACTCTTTAATGTTTTCAAACTGGTTGTCTTCAAGAGATTTAAACTTTGTACGCAACCGCTTTTCAGTAACCGCACCATTGTCTTGAATAAAGTCCCAAGCTTTAAACTGTATATCACTTCCTACATCAGGGTTTAGGGGGAGGTTGTAAGAATTTTCTCCCGCATCAATCAATTTTTGGCGGTGGGCTATAAGCCCATCAATGGTTTCCTGTTTAGTCTCACCCAGCATTCCATCAAGCGCAGAAACCTTTCCATCTTCTGAGGTGAAGTAAACCTCATCGCCAGCTTCCTTGGCAGAATCATCAAAGTACACGGTGTAGCGATCTCCGTCTGCGAAGGTGACAATGTACTCGCCAGTATCTTCCCAGTTAATCGCTTTCTTAAAGGTAGGTTTTTTATCGGTAGCCTTGAGGACTATCGGTGTGCGGTCTGGATCGGACGCTTCTATAGATGTGGCGGCCTCAGGAGCGGGGGCTACTTCAGGCTCTTGTATCTCTGGTCGTTCACGTTCCCCAACCTCTTGTTGGATCTGTCCCTCCACTGGGGTATCGGCTCGCCCTTCTCCAGCGCTTCCTTCGCCATCTGGTCTAGCTGGCTTAGGCTGTACGACCTGCTCGCTTCCGGACTCTGGCGGTGCCCGTACCTGTCCTGATATGCCTGTAGGTTGGGAGGTGTCTGGGGTGCTGGCACTGACTGTCGGTTCATTGGCTTCCTCTACCGGCTTGACGGTTTTAAGGTTGTTGTCTCGAATATTCTTGATGTAATCATACGCTAAAGGCGCGTTCTCTTGAAGCTGCTTAGGATTAGAGTGGAACAGCGCACCGAGCTGGGCAAACACTTCCTGTCGATAGGTTGTGTTCAAGCCCTCATTGTCTAAGGTTAAATCAGAGATGTCTTTGTTAAGGTCATTAAACGGGTAATCAAATCTCTTTCCTAAGTCGGTGCCGTCTTTCCAGTTAACAAACAGCTCATTCATAATGTCGCCCATAACAACAGATGGGCCGTTGGCATCTTCATCAATCATTATGTTGAACGATGGGTCTTTGTCGCTAAGGCCCATAGAGAAATCAGCAGCGTGATAAACCTCATGCGTCATCGACCATGCCAGCTCGCTGAGAGAATCTTCATTGTTTCGGGCGCCGGCAACAAGCGATTCGTTGATTGATATCCCTTGAGTTTTTTGGCCGGTCATCGCCGGAGCATCTACATCGCTATCGTTATGAACGAACACTCCCGATACAGAGTCAATAAACGACTTTGGAACGCCGGCAGCGGACAGGTCAGAAAGAACTCCAGCGACAACATTGGTAACCTCTGTAGATTCAGCGCCGTATACTTCATCAATAGTTGGGAGGCTTTTGCCTTTCGGCTTGTCTGTAGTCCCGATAGTTAGGGATTCATTCCTATCTATTATTCTGTCTACATCATCCTGATCAATAGCCTCAACAATAACCTCGGTGTTATCTGGATCAAGTGCCTCAGTAGACTGCGCCTTTACAGACAGCTGAAACAGCTGCTCTTGTGCGGAGGTGTCTGCCGGTGACAGCTCGCCATCAAACCTGTGGGCTGGGCCGTAATTACCCTGCCCTTGAGGAACAGGAGTGCTGCCAAAAGCAGTAGCCGCAGGGAAGTCGTTGACTATATCTGCCTGCGGAGATTGCGGTGAGGGTGGTAATGTATTTTCCCCGAATCCTGAAGTTTGCTGCTCTGATTCTTGTGGTGCAACATCCTCATTTTCCTGCTCTGTTACAACCGCTACGGACTGTGATGGATCTGCTGGGGCATCACCCTCAGGCATATCAATTTGTGTCCCATCATAATCTGTAAGCTCAGAAAGACCAGCCTCAGTACGTTGCTCTGGTGTAAGGGGCGCATTTTCATTTAAGAACGAGTCATCGATATCAATATCAATTGATGTTTGACCGCTCTCTGCGTTGCTTTTTGCCTCGTCAAACATACGGGCAATGCCTGCCCCGAAATCTGGATCATTAACTGACTGCGTTCTAATCACCTTGGCATCATCGCCCATGGATATTGGATCATACCCGCCAGTCTTTGCTTTTACTGTTGCGCCCGCGGCGCCTGTTACTCCACCAAACAAGAATCCAGCTGCACCAGCTTCAATCAGTGCATCTCTCTTCTTAACATTTGAGTAGTAATCAAAGTACTCCCGCTTCTCAAGGTCAGACATATTGTTGTTAACCCAAGAAATTGTTTCTTCTTCGGTAATCAACTGAAGGGCTTCCGTTACACCCTCTACACCAGCCTGCTTAAAAACGTCATTGAGAAATTCTTTTTTCCACGGAGAAATGTCAGCCAACTCTCCGGAAATAAACTCTACCGCATCATCCGATTTTCCTTTTGGGATAATATTTTGCAAAACCTTAAAAGCGGGAACCGCATTTAATGCACCAATGACAGTGCCCGCGGCCAGAGCCGGTAACTTGGCCTCAACATTGGTTTCATCGAGAGTTCTGGCGAACGTGCTTGACGTTCCCGACTGCGTCCCATACAAAACACCTCCGGCAGTTGCTCCTGCGGTGGCGTATTGAGCAGTCTTATCCTTTGCAAATTTCTCTGCTACTTCCTTAGATGCTCTTTGGGCTGTTGCCTTCTCGACGCCCTCTTTTACAAGACGCTCTGTTGCCTGCTGGGCCATCTTTTCCGCCATCGATTCGACGCCGTGCTTGACAGCCTGCTTGGCCAGCAGCCCTCCGGCTCCAGCACCAAGCACCATGCCCGCTAAGTCAGGAACCGCAGAGCCAAGCGTATAGGCAGACCACGCCCCAAAATCCGTGATGCTGTCGATGTCCTTAAAGTTTACATCGGGTCTGTACTGTTCAGCTTCCTTGGTCTTTCTTTGGTAGTACTCCATGCCCTCACGGACAAACTCGTCGTTGCGCTGGATGCTCCCCTCATCATCCCCCACAGAACCATAAAACGCTTTAGCTCCACCAGCCAATGCCTGAGTGTTTGCCACGCCGGCTTTTAAGCCGCGCATAAAATTACCATCACCTTCCGGATCTGGACTTGTCGCGGGGTCTTCTTGGGCGCCGGAGGGCATTGCGGGGGTGGGAGTTGACTCCTCCTTTTTCCCGTAAATTGCATCCCAGTATTCGTCGGTTGATTTATTTCTAGCAGAAACTAAAGGCATTTATCGTCTCTTAAATTTGAGTTTTAAAGAAATAACTACTGGTAGTAACCAAGCTGCGTTAGCTCTTGGATAAGCGCCTTCTCGTCAGTGATGACGACCTGATCATCCACTACATCAAAGTAACCGTTTAAGTTGGAGATCAGTTGAGGATTCCAGTTCTCTCCAACAAGCTGCCCAAGGTTCGCCGTTTTGTTGTTGGGCTGAGGAACCGTCTGCTGGCTTAGTGCCGCCTTGGTTTCATCTAGCCATCTCATAGCTTTTGCCTGCTCTGGTTCGGCTGGAACACCGAACAACAACTCATCCTCAATGTGCCTTTTCATTTTGGCCATGGCAGCAGCGTCCAGCATTTGCTCGCGACTAAGCTCTAGATGTTCCGCGGTCATCCCCATAAGACTTGTAACATTGCCTCCGCCTTGAATAGCCTTGCGATTCGTTTCTAACCTCGCGTTGACATCTTCCTGAAAGTCCTTAACGCCATTGTTACCCGCATTGTCACCGTAATTTTTCTGTATCAATGCTGATCTGGTTTGTTGCCTAATCTTCGGCCCAACGGTTCTTATTAGATTGGCGTCAGCGGCCAAAGCCTGAGTGGTCTCATCCAAGTTCAAGACAAGGCTGGTTGCATCTGTGCTACGTCTGTTTTCGGTGATAGGTGGAAAATAATAAGTTACATTGTCTGGATCAGTTCTATCTTCGAGCTTTACAAAAAGCGACCCCGATAAACCGTCAGAGAAAGTGCCGTCATTATTTTTAACCCTTTTAGCAGTACCTGACATAAGGCCTTGCTGATTCACCACAAAATTTCCCTTCTGCATCCACGAGGGTGCATTCTTAAAGCTTTGATCAACAACTTGTCCTACGTTGCGTGACTGATTCAGCTTCAGACTATGCGTGATTGCCCTTAACACTTTTGGCGACATATCAACATCACCGCCCTCCGCAAGCTGCTGCATAAAACCGCCGATAACTTCAGGTGACTCCATAGCCACCTCGGTCACAATGTTTGATACATCAAACCGACCACCAGAAAGCTTGTCCACACCGGTTTTAAATTGAGCCAGTTGGGCGTCGGTAAACTCGCTCTGCTGTGACAGGTTAAATAGATCACTGAGAACAATCGCGTCTTGGGCTGCTCTAAGGTTGTTATTGCCTACCTTGTTTGCAAGTTCCTTTTCATCAATTTCGGCCTGAAGATTTTTAGACTCCAGTGAATTTGGATCTTTAAGCCGCTCCTGCTTTAAAAGCTCAGTATCTGCCTTAATGCCCTGAGTCGTAGCCGTCATTTGAGCAGTTTCTGCACTTATCAGCGCGGTGGCATTTTGGCCGGCAATTCTTGCTGCCTCGTTTTCAATGCTTGCATCTCTGTATTCTTTAAGATCCTTAGAATCTTGCCGCTTGAGACCAAGGGTCTCGTTTTGATATTTACGATCTTCCGCATCATTGACGGCCTGCTGGTCAAGAGCGTCTTGCTTTAGCTGTCTATCTCTAACACTCTCCATAAGACCAAAGCCTCTCTCGAAGCCTTGTGAAAATGATGCGTTCGTTTTTAGTGCCATGATAAATGCCTGCTTAAAAAAGTTTGTTCAGGAGAAAACCAACACCAAGTGCAATTGCTACAGGAGCTGCTATTGCGCTAAGTTGTGCAAGGGTTCCGCTCGTTGCTGCGGCACTGGTTGCTCCCGCCTCAGCAACGCCAGCTGCGGTTGAGGCCGCCTCCACAGCAGTAGTCGCCTCACCCAAGGCAGCAGCAGTTTCAGCTGTTTGAGCGGTCTTGTGGAGCGCGTCTGCTGCTTCAAATGTGTTGACAGCGGTGTTGAGTGTGCCTTGCGTTGTGGTGGCAAGGTCTTTCGCGGCTTTTAGTTCCTTGGCCATCCCGATTGCTTTCGTTCCGCCAACCATTCCGCCAACGCCACCAGCCGTTCCAAGCAGTTGAGCCTCTGACGCCTCGTTGGCCATCTCAATCTGCTCTCTCTGAATCTCCTGCTGTACATCTGCGGCGGCGACCGAAGACATTCCCTGATTGGCTAGGCGCCTCAACCCCTGTCCAGCTCCAATTAATCCTGCCATTACTAGCCTCCTATAGCCGCTGCTTTCTGGGATATCCCGCTTAGAGATCCAGTAAGGAGCTGTGTGCGACGATCAGAATCAGCCGCTCTGGTTGCGTTAAGTCCACCTACAAGTGTTGATGCGGTAGTCATGTTGTTTTGCGATGACGGAGCTTTTGTGAGGCCATATCTCTCCATGCCTCTGAGTTGCTGGCCCGCAACATTGCCTGCCGAGTTGACAACTGCCTCTCGGGTTCTGGTTAAATCGCCGGCAAGAGCTTTTGTTCCAGTGCTGGTAATTTCACTAGCCAAAAAGTTTTCAACAGGAGCGTACCGAGTCATGTAGTCTTGGGTTTGGGCGCGTATCAGATCGGCGTATAATTTGTCGCCTGCCATATCTTCCGGCTCTGCATAAGGATTTTGATTTGGATTGATACTGGCATAGGCATTAAAGGATGATCCGGAGTACGTTGGAGTTCCTCTGGAGGTGCCACTACCGCCTTCAAACGTAATTTCTTCTACGGAGGGGGTATAATTAAAAAAATAGTTGATTGAGTCTTCATCTGCAAAATTCCTAGCAAATTCAGCAAGTTCACGATAAGCCATGTTTTATGCCCCTAGCGTTTGATTTGCAGTTACACCGGCAACCGTGCCCGCGATACCTGCTGTGTTGCTGCGTGACGCAAAGTCAGATTCAGCCTGAGTCCCTGCTAGGGCTAATTGGTCGTTCATTCGGGATACGTTGCCCTGCATGGTATCTGTCTGTAGACCCTGCCCAGCCTTAACGACGTTCTGCAATCCAGCATAGGCATTGTCTGTTTGACGTATACCGGCATTGGCAGCGCCCTCACCCATTGATCTGGCTTTGGCCGCCATGATGGAATCTGTTTTTCCTGCATATGCACCAGAGGTTGGGTCAATGCCGCCAGCAAAAATTTGATCGGTATAGGCAGGCATCTTGTCTTCATACATCTTCGCAATACTGGTTGATGTCTGGCCCATAGCATCGCCGTAAGCATCGTCACCAAAAGAGTTTAAAGAGTCCTGAATGAATGCATTTTCCAGCGGAATGAACACCTCTCCATAGCGCCTCAAGGCATTTGCCGCTTGACGAGCTAACGCCGTTTTAGATTCCGGCTCTTTTTCTTCATATCCGCCACCACCACACATATCTATACCTCTTTTTTAAATGCTATGCCGGACTGCTTGTAGCCTCGGCTTTCTAAAAATTTGTGATACCCTTTGCCGTCTATACCCGAAAAAATACCCATAGAGATTTCCACGGCACCGCGATCTTTTGCCCACGACTCAAACTGATTTGACATTTCAATCAATAGTGGAGATATTTTTTTTCTGTGGTCTGGCTTGAAAACTACCACCAGCTCTTGGGCTATTGAGTTGCGAGAAAAGAAATACTCTGTTATCACCCCAAAGAAAAGACCAACAATCTCATCATCTAATTCACACACCCTCACAAAGGTGTTCGACTCTGGATCTAAGCCAGAAACGAAAAAATTAAATACCTTCTCTACCGACCATCCGCACTTGGAGAAATTGCTATTTTCCTGAAACCAACGCCCTAAAGCATTGATTTGTGCAAAGTCTTCAGGCGAGGAGATCCTCACTGAATAAGACAAATTTAGTACCTGTTGAGTTTTAAAACGCGGAGGCTATATTCGATCCCAAACGAACGTGAGATGAGTAGCTTGCGATTGGCTGTTTAGCGTAAAAGCTAAGGCCGTGTATACATCATATCATACAATAACTGTAGTAAAATCAACAACTAATTATGCATTGGGGGGTGTTGGCCATGACACAGATTCAATGGACAATATGCCTGTATTGGCTGCGGGTAAGTCTCGCAGAGCCTGCCTGTATGTAGCCCACAAAGCCTTGTCATCACTACTCAGTTGAGAGTCCGGTATTTGCGTCCAATCACACATCATTAGCCTTGCATTTCTGTCCATCCTAATTTGCTCAAGCCACTGAGATCTAACAGCCTCAGTCCTGCCCGCATCTTCTACCCAAGCGCCATCCACCCAAACGCAGAACTCCGATGGGGCGGGTTCTCTTGTAGACCACTCGCTGCCATTCCAGTAGTTGATATGCATATCTAAAGCTGCGTCAGAGTCCACGCAAAGCATTCCGTCTATCATCGTGCCCTGTACTGGCTCTTCTTCAGAGGTTCTGTACTGAGATTGAATGTCACCGTTAGCGGCGACCCTTAACTTATATGTCATGCACCTGCTCCAAATTCTGCTACCCCATAAGGCAAATCAGTTACAAAAGAACTCTGTAGGCTAAACTGGCCGCCATACTGACGCCATGCCACAGAGATGTTGTTATTAGACTGCCAGTTGTATTTACCCGTCCAATTCAAAGTGGCATTTTGCTTATTAAACAGGCAGCTGTCTAACCTCACCCACCTCTTAGTTGATGATGCGCTTAGACTCCCCAGACTAAAATTAGAGTTGGTTCCCGCGGTTCCTCCGCCGTAACCCTTTGCCAAGATAATTTTAGCTATTCTCGTGCGGGTATCGTAAGTAGTAAACGAAACCAGCGGGCCGTTTGGCGTATGCCTTTCGGTGGCTCCGGTTACGCAGCTGATCCCATAGTCGGTACTGCCCGAAAGGTACTTGGCAGTTCGGTCTTCTGATATCGCGCCCCAAGCTTCACCCGAAACAGTGACCATAACCTCAAACGTATTATTTGTACTTCCGGTGCTGTCTAAAATTCCTAGCGGTGTCGTAAGGTTGCCGATATGACCATACCCTATTATCCCTGAATAACTCGACGAGTAAGGCCTGACATAAAGGTTGAAACCATAATTAGGATACTCATAAGTAATAAACGTGCGGTTAGCCGTACTACTTCTAAAGCTAGTCATGTCCTGATCAAAAGGAATGTAATGCGTCGCATTGGAATAATTAACAATGGGAAAGCCGTTACTGTCATAGCCAGAAAGCGTATGATTGGCTAAGGTTGGACTACCTATTACCTTGTATTCGTTGCTGCCTATTGTCATAACCTGACCCGCAGCAGGGAAAGGTGTTATGTCGTAATCAAACGCTAAGTAATTACTGCCAACTCCATAAAAATAAGTATTCCCGCCTTGGCCATTGGGATAGCTGTAAGCCGAATAACTTACGTTTTGTTGCTGCCGCGTGTAGCTGCTGCCAATCTGGGTACGGCTGTCACTACCTGTGACCCACTCAGGGATAGCTGGGAGAGCAACATTGCCCTTGCAGGTAAAATAATAAGCAGCCAGTGATGCAGGGTTATTGCTATTAAAAATGGTTGCATTGTTCGGGTCTAACACCTTAATTCCATAGCTCATGGGATAGGTGCCCCAATGGAATATATTTCATAGGTATTGGTCACAGCATCAAGATAGGTACATTGCCGATAAGCCCCAAAAAGAGTGGTGCATGAAGAGTTATTCTCGAACTTAATTTTCCCCGCAGAATGATAGGTAATTGCAAAGTTTCCAGAACCACCAAAGACTACTCCTCCCCCGCCAGCGACTCGCCCAATAATAAAATTATCGCGCAGATCTGCGGTACTACTCACCCCAACCAAATCATAAATATAACTGCTTGGGTAGACTCCGCTTTGCGACGAGCTAGGCTCAAGAGTAATTGAAAATTTGTCGAGCTTTATCAGCGAGTGAGTCTGTTGCGACGAGTCCGTCACAATATTGGCGCCAGAGTCAAAGCACTTAAAACCAAAGCTCATATGTTACCTATCTTTACCCTAGCAACATTGTTGGCATCAAATACCTGTATAAGGTCAGACGCCATTTCCAGCCTTGCTCCGGTGGCTGACGACTTAAGGCTAAGTGTCGGGTTAACCCCGACAATTGCTACATTCGACGCATCAAGAGTGCCTGTTGAAATTTTTCCCGCATTAAGATCTCCAATTTTTGCGTTTTCAATTGCACCGTCAACAATGTTTGCGGAGGTTATTGTTGCCTCTCGTATGTAAGCCGCGTTCATATACACGCCCGCATTCCATGACTCACCGCCAGCAGATCCCGCAGGGGTGTACACGAATGGTACATTTCCACTTGATGGCGTTGTAGTTCCCAGCCCATCAGCTGTAGAGTTAGGGTCAATAATTGCAAACCTATCAGCACGAACAATAAATGCAGATGTTGGGCCATGGGTCGTGGTCGTGTTACTAAGTCCGAAACCTGCAACGTGGCCGTTGCTATCTATCTTTACTGAGTACTGGCCCTCAAGACCGTTAATGCTTGTGGCTTGTTGCGATATTGATGTGGTGTTGCCACCCACAGTGGTGCCAAGAGTGGTCAGGGAGCCTGATAGGGCTGTTACCTCTCCGTCTATTATTGATACCGTTGAGGTCAAGCCATTGATGGCAGTGCTGTTAGCACTCAGACCAGTTGTCGGATGATTGGCCGCATTTTCTAGTGCCACTATGTCAGACGATGCTGAGGAAATTCCATTCTCATTGACGTTTACTCTGGAGGTTAATGCCGATACAGCTGCTGATGTCGCGGTTACCCCCGTTGTGGCGTCACTCACTGTAGCGTCAAGGGCTGCTATCTTTACAGCTGCCGCTGAATTGCTAGATGAGTTTATATAATTAATTTCGGTGATGTTTGATGTGTTTCCCGCCACCGCAGAGGCTAGCGAAGTATATGCACCAACATAACTCCAATACGAGTTGTTGCTACTATTTCCTGAGGGATCATTTGAGCTGGACGCTGTGTGGGCTTGCAACGCCTCGTAAAGGTTACCGCTAAAGGTCACAAGATCCGCTACGGCATACACAGTCCCTGAAGCCCAAGCTGCTGTCTGCGATAGTGTATTTACTTGATTCTGTAGCGCTGTAAACTGTGCCTGAGTGTCGGTGGGCAGGTTGCCTATAGGGGTAGCAAGTGATTGTGCCAACTCGCTGGTGGTTATTTGATTTGTTAGCAGATCAAGGATTCTCTCAACATCTACAGTCGTGGTAGCCGCAGTTCCGGCATTGTCATTGAATGGCCCTTTATTATCAATCCTATTAACGGCTCTCACCCAATAATAGTAGGTCGCGTTGGCAGAGCTGACAGGATCTGAGTAAAGCCCAGAACCCTGTCCCGTTGTGCCAACCTTACTGGCGGTATTAATATCGTCAGAAGTGTTTCTCCAGATCTCGACGTAGGCATGACCGGCGTATATCGGCCAGTCCATGGTAATGAGGACAGTGTTTAGTCCCGCGGTGGCGGATAGGCTGGTAATGATGCTGGGAATAGGAAGCTGGTCATCCGGTATTTCACCGTCATTTCCAGTGCTTCCGTTGTTTCCGTTTCCTCGCTGAACATCTTGGCTGTTGCCAGAAAAGCTGGTTACTCCAGCGGCTAGCGCTCCAATGCCAGAATCTAATAGATCACCAAATGTCACAGCTTTATCTAGAGGGTCTCCCCTATGGCCAACCATGACATCGAGGTTTTCCTTTATGGAATCGCCAAATTTCTTTTCTTGTCCTGTCCAGTTTGATGGGACGCTAGCATTGCTTGGCTGCTTAGGCTTGGTCACTGCCGAACTCCTCTACCGACTCATACACGCATACTTCATTTATAGGAACTGAACCCTGTACCTGAACCTCAAACTCCTTACCCTTGTAGCCGCTAGGAAGCCTAAATGGCGTACTGGTTGTGACTGTTTGTGAGTGAGTTTCTGATGCGGAACCATCTACAAAAAGCTTAAAAGTAATGCCACTACCGTAGGTGTCACAGTCAACTTTTGCCACAGCTGGATTTATGGGTCTGGGTGTGTAGAATTTTTTTGACCGCCATGTGAAATTTTTGTTTGAGCCGGAAGCAAACTTGACCACGTTGCCCCCAACAACAAGATACAGCTCGTCATTCTCAAGATCATTGAATCCGGCAGTTGCATGAAAGTCCAAGCTAACGAAGCTGTTCTTCCCCCCTTTGGGGTCGAAGATGAAACCCTTATTTTCTGAGCCGGTTGAGTAGAACCCTATGTAGTGACCCTCCCACGCAAAGCCCACGATAGAGCTTGGCACTAACTCTTGCCATTGCTCCCTTGTCAGGATGTCTTGAGTCGCAACTTGAAGCCCTCTCTCTCCCCCCATAACAAGCCCGTCAGGAGACGCATACATGGCGTACTCGCCCATGTCCACCACGCTTCTTTTGCTAACGCAGGACAGGGTGCTGTCAATCTCTGTCATTGACATGCTACTTGGATCTAGGCCTTGGATCATGGCTGGCTTTTCTTTTGTTAAAACTAACAGCCCGCTAGTCATTGGTGCCAAGGCAACGATGTCACTCTTAGCTGTCAGCTGATAATCTCGCGGCCACGCATGAGGCAGGAACGCCTCAGAAAAGCATATAGTTTGCCCAGAAAATCCTGCAAGAATTCCGTTTGGCATGGCCACCAACCCAAGCATAGGGCCATCTTTATGGCCGTAATCTCCAGAGGTAACTTCGTCTGGCGGGGCTTCCCAAGACGCTGATGGCAGCGCCTCTTGCAGCTCAGATTCTGATAGGTCATCAAGCACCGTGGCAGCACTATAGTCACTGTCTTTTACTCTGCGATAGGTGCCAGATGTATCTGTGCGATACAGTCTCTTTTTAGCAATGTTGCCATACCCTGAAGGGTTGGCTGGGAAGGTTACGGTTACATTCTGATCTGAATAGACATCAACTATATTGGCCAGCAAGGGTTGCGATGGCGGCCCCTCTTCGCCATATGTTGAAACATAGGTCACTGCATAACTGATTGACTTGGGGGTTTCTTGGTCAATTAACAAGGACGGCGTTGCGGCACCGGTCGGAATTGTTGCGCTTGAGTCTTTGTTTGACAATACAGGCGTAGATGGCAAGCTTGCTGGAGCCGGAAGCCCAAGCCGGTAGTAGGTTCCGCTGCCAACAATAGTGGACAACGTCATCTGAGGATACGCAGTGCTTCCCGTTCCCTTCCCCGTAACATAGATACGCTCCCAAGGGTCTTCCGCTATTGGGCTTCTAACTATATTAAGGTCTCGATTGCTACCCATCCAAGTGCTTGCATCATACTTGAATAGAGTCTGCGTCTGAGACGTAACGGTGTAGCTGTCAACCGGCGTTATGCTGGTAGAGGCGTTATCTTTCCATGGCTCAAGTCTTCCTGAGTCAAGTCGCACATTGATAGCTTCTTGCCCAACATCTGAAGGCAGAAGTCTTGCGTAAACTTTTGGAGCTTTTCCGCTAAATGTTTTTATGGTGAATCCTGTCATTTTTTAGCCTCTGCCTTTTTACTCATTACGCCCTCAAAGGCACCGCCACCAAAATAAAAACCAACAATAGTCAGCATTATCCAGTCAATCTTAAATGCAGTAATTAACTCTTGAACCTGCGTAATATCTTTGTCTAAAAAAAACAGTGTCAAGACCATTAGATACGAGCCAACAAATGTAAAGCCAAATATTAAAGCCAAGTACCTTTGAGCAACTCGGAAAGGAGCATAACTACTCAGCAGCTCTGTCTTTGCTTTTGTCTTTGCTTCGATAGCTTCGGTTTCAGAGGTGTGCATTCCATCAATAAGATCTAGACCCTTAGAGATTACGTCCCCGCTTCCTAGTATTGTTGATAAAATGCCCATCGCTGCCCTCTTTTATAGACCATTCTGTTTCACCTGCTTCTTTAAGCACAACGCATTTACGACTACCGATATTGCTGCGACTGCATCAATCGTCGAAAAGCCCTTCTATTCACTCAGATGCTGATCGGATGTCTTTAGCAATTCCTTCGACAGCAGTTGCAGAACCTTTGCCTATACCCTTAGCGGTATCGGTAACCATAGTCTGTGCTGAGTCTACAGTGCTGGTGACAATCTCTTGCGATCCATCAATAGCGCCGTTAAAGGTGTTACAGCCGCTTAGGGCCAGTAGAGTTATAGCTGTTAAAATTTTCATTTGTTTCTCCAGTGTTAATAAAGTTTTAATTTTGCACGCTACGCATCAATCAACGCTTTTAATGCGTCAGTGTCAGCGCAATCGTCAACAGGATTAGTCAGGTCACGCAGTCTCTGCTTCTCTGCCACAATAGCTGTAGTGTCCTCGCCAGACTCTAATGCCCTTTGGAACGCAACGTCTTGCGCTTCAAGTAATGGCTTGCGAGTCTTGCGTATCTTGTCTTTGGTAATTTGCTTTGCTTTATCTAAGTTGACAGTGATCATTCTAATTCTTCCCCTTCCTCATAATTTCTCTCTAATGGCTGTTCAGCCCAAGGAACATCATTGTCACTTCCATTTCCAAAATCAGCACCTACACCAGAATCACATATTGCAGGGTCAATTTCCCAAGCATCTCTAAATGTGCGATCAGTAGGTACTTCAGAATCCTCTACAATCTTGTAGGGTACATTCGGGTCAATATCCTTCTGTGCTATCTGCTCAATCGTCAGGCCGCACTTAGTACTAGGCGACATAACAGCCACACCTACATTCACACCATTTTCAATTATTGGAAATAGTATCTTCATTATCTGACCACCGTTACGTTCATCTGATCTTTATCTATGAAATTACTATCAACATCTTCAACGCTAATGTAGAACTGTGAAGTGCTTGCAGAATAAATATTTGCGGCGGCTACTTGACTTGTGTAGCCACTCGTTCCAGCAGTTATTTGCACTGAATAATAGGAATTAGGCATAGTGTTTGTAAAATTAAGCCTTGATCTACCTGTTGCTATATCTGTGATGCTACTAAACCCTTCGTCATCGCGGAACGAATGAGTTCCTGTCATCTCAAAGCGACCCCACGCTCTGACCATATAAGCATCTTGGACAGAGCCATACCCACAATTAAACCTTGACTGAGTTGCTATTGTCGCGTGGTGGGAAACGGCTCCTGTCGAACCATAAAAGAACGAAGAACCGCCATTAGCGGCGATAGTAAGATTAGAAGATACTCCCGGCCCATTCTGTACAAAAGAGGCACTTGAAGAACCAAATCTTAGCTTGCCACTAGCCGCAGTTGTGTGTGCGCCGGTTACGCTACATTTAAGACCTGAAAAGGAGCTTCCATTGTAATAATACTTCAACTCAGCATCTTCCGCTGTACTCTGAAACACTCCATTACCAGATGCTATTCCTTGGGAACTAGCTAAATTATTAGAATCAAGCAATTCGGTAGCCGCGCCAGTCTGATATCCAGTAATAACGTTTTGTGTCACCGGAGTTACCGCTGTGTGGCTACTGTATCCACCTACGTCAGCTACTGTATTAACGCGAACAGAGTAGGTGGAACTGGTTGTGGTTAGAACCTGTAGGTACTTTGTCCCGTAGGTAAGATCACTTGTTTGCTCTAAAACACGAACAGCAGTGATTCTATTCGCATGACCTCCAGAGTTTATAACAGTGAATTCAGAATCTGCATAACTACGCAACCAATCAATTCTTATAAAAGAGTGATCGCCTGAATCAGAATCTGAAACAATAACTTCACCATGGTGTCTGCCACTGACGTTTGATGCGACAGTTACCCAACCAGCACCTGCTGTGCCTGCCGCAGAACCTGTCCTTCTGTAAAGCTGAATAGCCTGAACACCATCAACTGTATCTGCATCTAAGCCAGATCCTGAGCCGTCTACTGTCTTGATTGCTGTAAGTATCTGCGCGGCAGTTTGATCTGCTGTTGCACCTGCTTCTATGCCATCTAGCTTAGTTCCATCAGTGGCAAGATCACGACCATCAGCCGTTCCTGACAGTTCTATATTTCCTGTGACGCTTACACCTGTTGATGTTGTAGCTACCTTAGCTGAATTATTATGGTATAAAGTTACAGCGCCATCTTTTTGGCAAAGAACAGCGTTTTCGTTATCATTCATCAATTTAAGTTGCGGGCCACCTTTTATAAACAAGCTACCGCCAGCAACATCTTCAATAAATGAATGTGAACCACTGTGATAAATTTCTAGATTCGGCTCGTCACCAAGTTTAATTTTTGCCGCGTCAGGAAGCGTAATGCTATCCCCCGTAGACACTTCTAAATCCGTTCCACCGGTAGTGTTACCTAACGCTAAAGTTTGCGCTAAAGTTTCATTGCCGCCCGAACCACCTGTGCTTGTTATAGTGAAGTTAGGATATGTGCCAGATATAGAGGTTGTACCTGCGCCTGTTAGTGCGACAGTCTGGTCAGCTTGTGCAGCAGTAGCATAGTCCGAAGAATCAAAGGCTTTAACTTGCGCTAGGTTAGTAACTTCACTATCCATCAAAGCACCGGCAGCAGTTACATTAGTTGTGTCCGTTACATCTGCACCTGCTTCTATACCATCTAGCTTTGTGCCGTCTGTGGCTACGTCTCGACCATCGAAGGTGCTAGTGGTTGTTACAGCGCCTGTTAGTGCGCCACCTGCTTTAGGAAGTGCCGCATCAGCAGTTGTGCCCTGTGCAGCAGTAGCGTAGTCAGCGGAGTCAAAGGCTTTAACTTGTGCAAGGTTAGTAACCTCAGAATCCATTAACGCGCCTGCGGCGGTGACGTTAGTAGTATCTGTTACATCTGCGCTAGCCTCTGTTCCGTCGAGCTTCGTCTTCAAGGCATCAGTGAAATTGTTTTGAGTCAGGCCACCGTCACCTATCGAATAAGTAGTGTCTGTGTCGGCTTGCGTAGCAACATCATTTAAACCTGCGGCAGTGAGCCTAAGCTCACACTTATCCGCAGTGCTGAATGTTCTGGCAGACGTTCCATCCTGCGCCCTAACAATTGTGAGTGTGTTACCGCTTCGGGCTGTACACTTAACAATTTCTTTTAGGTCAGGGTCGCTGTCTACCTCTAACGTCACATAGAAGTAGTCACCCCCAGAAATTGCAGGAAAAACAGAGCCATCTGCCACTGTTATAGAAGTCGCAGAATTGCCAACCCCCGCAGACAGGGTGGTAGATGCGTTATTTGAAAATAAAACTGACATCTAAACCTCTCTTACGATGCGGTTATGCTCCACGAAATCGTCATCGCGTCCGAACTGCCCTTATTCACGGTTGCATAAACCGTTCTGCAAAGCATGGTTCCGCCGCTAGACGCATTAAGTATTGCCGCTTCAGTTAGTGCGGCAGTAGCTGTACCTGATGGGAATGAAGCTACATATGTAATGACGTTGCCGGAAACAGTTGATGACGTTAAGGCGACCCGTCCTGACTCTGTACCAAGCGCAGTATCTCCTGCGGCGGCGGCAGTGCTATCAGTGCCAACCGCCATGTGGCTCATGGCAGTAGCTGTGGTGTCCTTCATTCGACTAGCAACATATCCCTTGCCTGCCGTAACAACGAGGTTAGGTATTTCTTGTACAACCTCATCATTAATTGCCACAGTAACGTGGCCTGTAAGCTTTAAATTTTCTGTGATCATTGTGAAATCCTATGAATTAAGTGTGTAAGTATTAAGTGCCGAGGCATTCAGCACACTGTTATGACCAGCCCTCATTTCGTAACTAAAGCTATCCGTGAATGAAAAAACATTTGTTTTATCAACTCCAAAATTCTGCGAAATGCTCACAACTTCATCTAACGTAAAAGCACTTGAAGCCGCTCGGACATAAGCAACAACACGACCGAAAGAATCTGCTATTGATGTTGCGTCATCAACCGGCTTCAACAGATCTCTTTCAACGCCCTCTAAAAACGATAAGGTTTCGGTATTACCTTTGTTAATTTCTTTCAACTGACTATCTGTAAAAGAGATTAAATTGCTTACACTTTTGTCTAAATCTAATACTGCAACGTCACTTATTGCTGTTGAGTCAGAGAAGTCTCGCAAGATAATTAAAACAATATCTACAGCTTCCGTAAGCCCGAAACTTTCATTTATTGCTTTCGCTATATCAGTAACATGCGAGTCTGAAAAACCAAACGTGTCAAGGGGTGCTTTGTCGGTTAATATAGATGCGGACTCTAATACCCCAAATAGATCAACCGGATACTGACTAAGAGAGAATGGGTTTAACACCATCTCTGTTGCTTTTATATCAGCCCACTCTATTAAGCCTTTAGTAAACTGATAGGCGCTCTCAGCCTCAATCTTGACAAAAGAAACATATGCAGATGGATCTGAAAATGTTGCGCTTGCCCTTGCCTTCTGTATAGCTGACTCAACTGAAATTTTTGTGAAGCCTGCTTCACCTTTAATTTCAGGATGCGTTACAACTATTTTTCCGGCCATTAATCAAAATCGCTTCTAACTTTCAATTTCACTAAATCGTAAACAGTTTGTATGCCGCCCGATGAAAAGGTTATCTCAAGCTCTCCTTCAAAGGTGCCCGCAGCATCCAAAGTACCTGCTGGGAAGTTGGTGGCAACTTTGCCGTTAGCCCCGTCAACAACTGTGCATGTCAGTGTGCTTTTGACTGTTGAGCTACCAAGCTCTCTGATTCTCAGCCGAACTGTTGCGCCAGTGACGTTGATGGGTGCCCAAGTACTACTGTCTTCTGTATCAAGAACTTGTCCTGATGCCGCTTCTTGGCTGTCTTTTAAAGTGAACGTCAGCTCTGGGAGTGTATCGCCCGTCACCAAGTTTAATGTTTGTGAGTAAGCCACTAGATAAAGCTCCTTGGTTTACAGGTTAAAGATCCACCGCTAAAGCCGTATTTAGACTGGCGTATAGTCCGGCCCACCTCTTTCTCAAAAAGGTCTCTATTGATACCGCCGTAATTAGGATTACTAAATGGTTGCCCTGCCATCATCTGTAGCCTGAACAATGCCCCGTGAGCTATAACCTCTCTATACTCCTTGCCGATGGTGTCAGGAATGGAGGTGCTGGTTGCTGTAGGCTTGAGAGAGTACAGGACTCTTAAGGTGTCTTGCTCTGCTGGGATGGGCGCTAAGTAAAAATCTTTATTGTCTCTCTGCGCGTAACTTTTAGGGCTTCCCCTTGAGGTCTCATCGCCGAGTCTTTGCAAAAGCTCCGTATAGCTAACAGGCTTTAAAGTAGTATTGTTGTTATATATATCAACAATGTGATTAAGCTCTGTGCCCGAAGGTATTGTAACGGCGTATTCATTTACACCAGCTGATATCTGAATAAATTCAGGCTCTGCTAGATACACATCCGAGCGCCGACAAAAGTCAATGCATGCATCTCTTATCGCTCTCTCTAAAAGAAAGTCGGGGCAGCCTTGAACCTCAGGTCGGACATATGGAGCAAAATCTAAAAACTTCACTGTCTCGCTCCTTCGCTGTTAGGTCTTGGGGCTGTTGCCTGATCCATCTGAATCTTGACGCCAAGGGCGTTGGAAAAGCTTTGGTAATGCATTAAGGATCTCTGAGCATTGCCGGCAAACTCAGAATCTTTCTGATAGGATCTGTATAAGATGTAATCCAATAAGCTGTTGGCGTATACATCATCGATTCCTATCACTTGAGTGTCACTGCCGGCGGAAAATGCTGAGTCAGTAATAGCGATCTCATTAGGTGTGGTGCTATATATAATTTCTAGGCTATGAGTGCCGCTAACACCCTGAGGGTAAACATAAAAATTCTTGGGGTCGGCAGGGTCATAAACAAAATGTTCAATCTTGTTTGCGCCAGCTGTTGACTCATGCCAGTTGGGAAGAGTCTCGTCAAGGATTCGCCTCTGCACTTGAGTAATAGCTCTTCCACCCACGTTTCGCACAATCTCAATGAGCCTCAGAGCTGCTGCCGGAAGGGTTTGCTTACTTCCGTCTGCACAGGCAAAAGTAGTATTAACCATCTTCGCATCGGGTCGGTGCAGTATTACTTCCTTTTGTGCGTCATTAAAAAACTTTAAAAGCTCCTGCTTAGGAAAACGCACACTTGTGCTATCTTGCAGGATAATTCCAGCCCGATCTAAAATATCGACTACCTTAGTTGTTGCCATTAGGGTCTTCCTCTTCGGATTCTTTCCACTCTATTACTTGGAGGTCGGAGTTACCTCTAAACAGCTCGTTGTACTCAAAGATGTTTCCGGTAATGACGTTCTGAACTTTGGCTGGGATAAGCGAAGGCTTGACGACCGGAGCCTCATCCTTCATTGATTCCATCCTCTCTACCTGATCTTCAAGGTCAGACAGGGACAGTCGGCGGTCTAGCTTCTTGCCGTATAGCTCTTGCGCCTTATCAAATAGCTCATCTTTTTTTGTTTTACTGTTCATTCTCTCTCCGATTAAAACAGGGGGGCTTTCACCCCCCTATCCGGTGTGGTCTAACTTAGTTCCACTTACCAACTACTAGTGCGTCTGGAGTAACGACCTTAGAGCCGAATACTTTCAAGCCGCGTACTGCGTCACCGAAGGAGCCTTCGAGTCGCACAGTCTCAGTGTTGTTGAACTGGCTAGCGAAAGAAATCGCCTTGGGGTGGCCAGCAAGAACATGAGCGTAACCAGCATCACCACCAGAAGCGGGGGTGTACAGCATGTTTGACTGATACACAGTGAAGCGATCAATCATGCCTACCTTGCCGTTACGAAGTGGTGAAGAACTATCACCAGTTAAGTACGCCTGACGCAGCTCAGACTGCTTGAGCAGTGAGATTTGTGCAGGGTTCAGAACGATAAAACGACCTTCTTCAGGAATGTTCAGCTCGTCAAGATCTTTGGCCATATCCAAAACACTGGTCAAGATGTTGCTTGCGCTGATGGTGGTCTGAGCGCCAATAGTGGTAGCGCCAGTTACGACACTAGCCAGTACGTCAGTCTCAACTGCAACACGCATGCCTTCAGAAGCATCGCTAGATGCTTTCTCGATCAGATCGATGTCAGCCTGAGCTTTTAGAACGTCATCAACTTTAAAGCTAAAGTACTTAGCCTTATCGATGTTCAGCTCTACCTTTGAAGTTGCAAGCTCTTGAGTAGTAATAGAGCCAGCATAGTCAGCAATCGTTACAGCCGGAACTGTGCGGATGATAACTTTGTCGCCCTGACCAGAGATCTCGCCTTCGTAGTCAGTGTTAGAAATAGCAGGCAATACAGACTGCTTGTAAAATTTGGCCTGCATTAACTTACTAAAGACTTCTGGGATGAAGTTTACTTCTGATGATGCGCCAGTACTAAATTGTGAAAAAGACATTTTTTAATTACCTATTAAAAACGTCTCCTCATATCCTTTTACCTAGAGAACAAGATTGTCAGCGGATATTGTTTGATCCCATCGCTTCCATAATCTCAGCCTGATGCTCTTCAAATTGAGCAATGGGCATTCGCTTTATTTCATCGATAGTCCAAACTTTTTTCCCGCCAGCTGTTTTAGGCTTTCGTGCTTTTGGCAGCTTTGGTTCTGCAACCGCTTTTGCCTTAGCTAAAGCCCGCTCTTGCGGCGTCTGTACTTCAACCCCCATATCAGCTTTAAATCTGTGCAGCACGGTATTCACATCATTTGATGATCCAGTTTGAATCCATTGCTTGGTCGCACCGTCTTGCTCTTCTAACCAGTTTAGCCAGTCCGCAGTCTCAATGAGATCATTTACGTCTGGGTGTTCTGCTTCTATCCGAGCGAAGTGCGCTGCCGCAACTTGTTCATTTTGTTCATCAATTTTGCGTTGTGCTGCTTCTGCCAAAGCTTCTTGTTGGCTGGCAACCTGTCCCTGAGTTCGCTTAAGTTCGTCCAGTAGCGGGGCAGCTAAATCAGGATAATCTTCCCGTAACTGCTCTAGCTTACTGTCATCTCTAGTGCGTTCTTCAGCTTCAGATTTAAGCTCCCCAAGGGCTTTCAACAGGTCGGCATTTTGCCGCTTCAAGTCTGCTGCCTCTTGCGTAGCTTTCGTCATTCGTGACTGTGCGCCTTTCATCGCCTTGTTGGCCTTGGCTATCTCCAACCTTAAATCATCATCCGAGTCGCCGCCCTCTTGATGATTCGTATCCTCTGCTACAGTCTCAGCCGTGTCCGTTGGTTCGGGGGCATCTTGAATAAGTTCTAGCTGCTCTTCGTCAGTGTCCGTTGCCACGGGTTGATCGTTAACACCTGTCATCTTATCCATCAACTCTTTAGCTTCTGCTTCTAGTGCGTCTGGGTCATTTCTATTTGACATATCTTGTTACGGGTCGATTGCTCGATGTCCGCTCTACTCTATTGCGGGTGTCCTTTTACGGTTCCGCATGTTATCTAAGTGCGCTTTCGCACTTGATTCCAAGTCCAAAACAAAGCGAAGCTCTTGAAGCCTGCCCTGCTCTTTCTTGAAACTGGTTTCATCCGCCAGCTCTAACTGCTGCTGCGCGTCTGTAAATCTGCTCTGTATAAGCTCTTTAACTTCAGCCCATTCCGGCTGGTAACACAGCCTCAGGATTGCCTTGGCTTGCGAGCTGTTGCATTTGAGCCTGTTGCTGCATTGCGATTTGTTGTTGTTGCTCAAGGCGAAGTTGCTCCTCACTCTTTACAATTTGGTCTGCGTCGATGTCCATGCTCTTAGCTATTTCTCTAATGAGCTGCTGTCGATCAACGAGAGCCGAGTCTTGGTCATTCGAGACTAGGCTTAAGAATTGCAACAGTCTCTGGCTTTGAACTTCTTTTTGAATCAAAGCGGTGCTGCCGCGGGCTACAATTTTGAGATCGCCTTTAGATTTTTGATTTGAACCGTACTCCATATTCCAGTGGAACATTGCCGTAATTAATGGTTCCAGCAAAAAATCATCAATATTTTTAATGGTTGACTTCAGCGCCACATTGGCAGCACCCATCAACATCGACATGCCTGTAGCAGTCTTATTCATGCTGTTGGTTTGCTGGCCGTGGGTGTAGCTTGGTAGAGACGTTGTTTCATCGGCAAAGCGCCGGAAGATCTCAACGATCTGGTTTAGTCCGTTAGCGTTAGCAATTGGCTGATACCAACGAACCATTGGCATAGAGCCATCACCACCTTCGCGGAGAAATACTCGCCACGGATGAATGTCTGTTGGGTCTTCACCAGCCGCTAGAAGATCTGTATTGATCTCCATCATGGGTGCTGAAGACATAGCCAAATTGTCCAACCAAATTCGTGTTGCAGCATTTAAGGTTCCCTGACTGTCGCGCATCATTCGCGGAACACCAGTACCCCAGAATTGATGAGGGCTTTTCTCGTAAGGGAATATTTGATACGGGATTTGATACCCAGCAATAGGGTTAAGAGTAATCTTAATTACCTTGCCGGCGCATATCCACGCGCAGGCCGAGAAGTCGGTACTGAGGTCTGCGTCTTCTGGAAGATCTACGTCATGCTCTTTGAGTTTATGCCCGTCAATAAATCCCCAGTACTCTAGAAGCTCAAACCGATTGCTGTTGTGCTGCTCATTAATACCTGCAATTCGGCGGCGAGTTCGCTCGTGATCTTCCTCAACATGATTACCCGTTCTGTTTGTCTTCAGGAGATACTTAATAATCTCGGAGTCAAACTGCGGCAAATCTGCAAGCTCTCTGAACTGCTTTCTGGTTAAAACGTGTCGCCTAAATAAACCGTCACAATCATTTAGCGTCGTACAGTATGGGTCAGGATAAAGGTCAAATACTGATACTGATTCCACTTCTGGCATTGGCTGCTCAACGACAGACAGGGCAAATGCCTCTTCACCTGTCTCTGGATCAGTCATGCGGGAGTAGGACTGCTTCTTGTCAATCCGAACAGCGCCAGCCTTTACTGCGCCAGACCCAAAGATACACGCCTCAAGGATACTTTCTTTAAGCTTCTGTTCTGCACCTGTCTCAACAAGCTGATCCAGAATATCGAGAGTCATAGACTCTGCGGCTTGGTCAGCAATCTCTTTGTACTTTTCTTTTAGATCTTCTTCCATCTCAGCCATTCTTTGCATGATCAGATCTTGATTCATGTTTGGATCCATTTGACTGGCATCCATAATCTGCTGAGTGGCAAGTTGTTTCATCTGCATGACTGCCATCGGGTCAAGATCGGGCACAGGAGTGGACTCGACATTGAAAAATTGGTCGCCATGCTGGAATAATAGATCGATGATTCTCGAATATGCCGCCATAACTTTTGTTCGTGTTAGTCCCACAAACACTTTTGATCGTGCGCCGGCGTCATTTAGACGCGCTAAGACATCTGCTTCGTATTGACCATTGTATTGTCGTAGATCTCGCAGCCACTCGTTCTCTGTTTCTTTGCGAGCATCTTTGTACTCTGAAAACTGGGCTTGAAGGGTGGCGCCAAGAGACTGAACCGAGTGGTCTTGTACACCATCCGACTCTTTTGTTTCTACTGGTTCATCGAAATTTATCATTAATAACCTGCAATCGGGTCAAGCGTAGAGAACCGTCTAGTTATAGATCGGTGTCTCGGGCGTGGCATTGATGCAAGTCCATGCAGAGCTATGGCGAAAGCCATAACTCGGTCATCATAACACCCCTGTTGAGAATTAAAAGCCCCTTTATCATCAATGACATAGGTGCGAAGTTCGTTCAATAATTCGATATCTGCGACGCCACTTTGACCCTGTCGAATCAATGATGCGAGGTTGTCGATAATGAGCGGCTTGGTTTTGGATGTGGTCAAAAAACCACCACGTTTTGTTGCCTTGTCTGAGTAAGCGCCATCGACGGAATGTTCTACAAATAGGCTGGGATATGAAAGCTCCATCAACCGGCGAAGCGTAGTTAGACCGTGGTTGTTTCTTTCTACGATGACGTAGGCATTGTTATATCGTTGACCGATCTGCGATACGACATTCCCCCAATCCCAAGGATCTATGTGACCATGCCAGCAGGCTACCTGCCTGCCTTGATCGTCAAGGACTTGAGCGCAGCTATAGTCGCCGTAGGCCAAGCCCTCAGCAACGTCCACTCCAATGCAGTAATTCACATTCTCTTCTGGAGGAACCCACTCTTGATAGTTGCCGTAAGTTCTCTTCTCTAGGTTGCCCCCCAAGATGTCGCCCTTGAAGTCTGCGGTATAAGTATCGTTCTCGCACACAGTTAGATGGGTGGCCTCAACAAAACAACGGCCAGAGGTCAGGAATGCCTCAAGCGGATTCGCGGGATACTCTTGCATGAAGAGATCGTTACCGCCAAGCTCATCAAGCTTTGCTCGTCTAAATGAAAGCTGGGCGTCGTCCAATCCATAGCGCTGGGCTAGGGCGTACTCTTCAGGCGTAGCCTCGAAATAGGGAGACGGCTTTTTCCGATAGTCGGGCATCCAGTACCATGGGATGAAACACGTTTTCCACTCCGTCTCACCGCGCAAGCTTTTCATCACCTGATCGTAGAACCAGCCGCCGGCACCGTTGGCTGTGCTTTCAAGAATCACCTCTGATCCCTGCCCACCTACAGTCTGAAGAAGACCAGCAACTATGTCTGATCCTTGTGGGTAGAAAGCGACCTCGGATCCATGCACGAATCGGTTGGTTTGCCCTCGACCGGTCTGTGTAGACCGCGCCGTTCCGACCCTGTATCGTGAATTGATTTCGTCAAATACCAAAGTTGACGCCGACTGACTAAGGAGAGGCGGTTTAAATGCCGGATGCGGCGTGTTGTCATAGAAATACTTCACCATGTTAAAGATAGCGTTGGTAGATTCGGCCAGATGAGACAGCACGAATGCGTTTGCGTTACGGTTTTGGGTCACTTTCCAGAAGTTACGACCCTGAGCATAGGTAGAAATACCTGTTTGTCGGGCTTTTAGGCACAACATTCGGATGTTTCCCTGCTCTTTCAGCTGCTGTTCGAGCTGTTTGTGGACGTACATTTGCGCCCCATTCAGCACAAAAGGGACGGCTTCACCCTGTTTTGTCACTATTTTTAGGACATTTTTTGCGTATAAAGGGAAGTTGAACTTCAGTTTTGCAGCTAATTCTTCAATTTCCACTGTTATGTACCACCGCTCTACACCACCAATGAAAGTGGGCGTCATCTAGGTTTGACTGCATTAGGTTTGCTCGCGCACAAACTAGGCGCACATTGCCCTCGATGTAGCCTTGAGTGTTGTCTATCCTGTCTGGGCTTACTGACAGATCAGATTCTTCGGTTGTAATGTGCATTGGAATGCCTGTTATGGCGCATATTCCGTTCTGCTTTGAATACAGCTCTGTAATGTATGCCAAGTCGATAGGGTCTCCATCAAAGCCTTTGCTTTTATGGCGTTGCTTTAGTGTGCTTAATCGCATTTTCAAAAACTGCTCCAAGGAGCTGTTAATCTTTTCCTTTGCGGTTTTTCCTCGGCACTGATTGCAGACCTTGTTGGTAAGACTAAATGCGGATGCAGGCTTTATAGTCCCGCATAATGTGCATTCTTGATCACGAGCCGCCACTCCATGCCCTCCAATAATCCCTCAAAGCTTTTCATGGCGTTTCTGCTGTTAGATACAGCGACACGATCACCCATCAAGCTAGTCCCTAGACCAATGCAGCCCTGCACATCAGAAGAGTAGTTGGCCACATGCATCAATATGTAGGTTCGATCAGGCACATCTTGAAGGCACCAAGTAAATCCAAATCGCGGGGACTCCCTCCACTTTGTCAGGTAGTTGCCGACAGGGATGCAGGAGACGTTGGGCGCGTTGTCTAGCCATGGCCGTTCAATCGTGTAGAACTTTTGATCAGCAACGGTGACAACTCCTAGCGTACCTTCAGGGTGATAACAGAATCGCTCCAGAATAACGTCCATCATTTGTCCTTCTCCTTAACTTTTTCTTTGCTCTTTCCGAATATGCGATCCCACCCGTCCTCGTACTTATCTTTATCGGAGGGGCGACGAACGTCACCCTTGCCGCCTAAAGTTTGCTTGTGGTCGCAGTGCTTGAAGCTTGCTCGTTTCACTTACTTCTTAACCTTAGGTTTAACTTTAGGTTTAGGTTTAGGTTTAGCATTGTTGCGCTTATTGGCCGCTTTCAGTTTTGCTACTTGAGCCGCAGCTTGCTTTTTGTTGTGAGGGAATTCAGTGCTAGACATAATTACTTTCTCTTTTTGTTGGTTGCGGCCCGCTGGCCTCGTTTAGGTAAATTCTTTTTAAGACACTTGCCTGCCTTCTTGCATTTCGCTTTGTGGGTACAACTTTTACACGGTTTCATTACGCTCTCCGAGTGGGTTGCTTGCTGTGTTGCCTGCCAGCCTTCGTGTCCTTGCGCTTCTTGGCAGTCGTTTTGGCATACTGATCTTTAGTCATGGACGCTATCTTTTGCTTAGGAAGGTATCGCTCGCCTGTGGAGTTTTTGCCTTGGGTGCTAGGCTTGCCCGACTTGGTAGTCCAATTTTGCTTAGTCCACTTATTAAGGTCTTTCTGAGGTTTCTTTAGTCCCATTAGTCTCTATAGCCTCCGCCTGCTGCTTTGTATTCTTTGGCTAGCATCTGAGCTTTTCGGGCCGACCACTGGCCAGCACCCCCGCCTTTTGATCCCGCCTTAATTTTATTGAATAGCCTTTTGCGTAAAGCAGGCTTGGTGTAGTTGCCTGCACTATTGACCGTCGATTTTTTCTTTGCGGGTTTCTTGGCAGCCATGCTACTTCCTCGATTTTGCGCCGGAACATTTCCAACGCTTTCGTGACAGGTTGTTAGGCGTATTCGGGTCGTTTTGCTTTTTCTTCGGCAACCGCTTCTTTATGCCCAGACTTCTCGCGCAGTAACTGTCACCCTTGCTGGTTCCAGCCTGCACCCTTGCCTTACCATCTTTAGCTTTACCTGACTGCCCGTAGCTGACCTTCTTGCCACTAGCGGTTACTTTTACCTTTGCCTTACCTTTCGCTGGCTTTGCCACTGATATGCCCTCTGTGTGGATATCTACTTAGGCCCGCCGTAATACCACTGAGACTCCTTGGTCTCTTTTATCTGGTTTACGGCAGCCTCTAGTTTTATCAACGTGTCAGTGTTGCAAGTCTTTCTTCTACCACTGACGATGTCCGAAACTGTGTTTAAGTGCAGCCCCGCCACATCGGCGACACGCTGTCTAATTCTGTTTCTCAAAATATATGTAACTACTTCTTCTCGCGTCTTCTCAATAATGCTTGTCACTCACCTACTCCATTTTTGCTGCATTTAGTTATTGGCCTTCTAAGCCAGCTCATACTGAAGATGTCCGCATCTGTCTCTAATCGATATGCGGTCGATCTATACTCTCCTACTGGGTCAAGATCCTTGGGATAAACCATGTCTCTCTTGCCCCTCCTTGCTAACCTTTCCCTCAATGTCTTGAGGTTTATTCCCGACGAAACCGACAGCTCCGTCGTGGTGTACTGCTGACCCTTCACAAGGTCTCTGTAGTTGCCTGCAAGGCGAAAACTTTTTGTTTCCATAGCTTTTACCGTCCTTTCGTAGTCGCGCTTAAACGCTAAATCTCGACCGTTGTGCTGTCCTTAATTGGCTTGCTTACCAGCACCGTGACATCGCATTTGGGGCACGATAAGTGAGTCACTAGATGGTACTGACCTTCATCATCATCTAATTGATCATCACTGCCCCAAATCAACTGTTCATCGCAATACCAACAACGCATCACTACTACCCCTTTTGAAAAAAAATATTTGTATATTTTTGAGAGGGTACTCTCATAAAGACCGCCCCCCCTATTTTTGCTACTCATGCTCTGATGACGACTCAACCAACATATAGACAGCCATCTCCAGCTGCTCAGTAAGGAAGTAAGTCTCGCCGCCAAACTTCAATCGCGTCACCACAGGAACTATGAACCGCTCAAACGTAAGCTCGTCCATATCGAGGTAACCTATAGCTGTATCGCGATGCATTAAAAACGGTATTGCCATTTCAAATATTCCCTGATTTTTATCTATATAGCCTCCATGGAACCATGCCATCGAACGGCCCATCGGCTGGCTCTCTACCCCCTCCCCCCCTAGAAATGAGGGAAAATGCTTATACATCTATACCGCGGGATTCCTTCTACCCTGATCTGGGCCATCACCTTGGTAGTGTAATGGCCGGCTAGTGTAAGTCGCTGATATCGCTGGGGTTAATGCTATCAATCTCTAGGTCATCCGGCTCAGTCAGGTCAATGTCAGCCAGAAAGCCTCCAGAGAAGGTGCTGATTACCTGCTCTTGAGGTGCAAATCCGCCGGCAACCTTCAGCAGCAGCTCTAAACTGCGGATACGGCTCGACTCATTATTGTCACCATCCTCTGCCTCTTTCTCCAAAGCCGCGACGTAACGCGCTATCTTTGCCTCTAAATCCTCTACCACAACGCTTCTCCTCGCCTCAATCTCTGTTGCTATACGATCATTCGCTATCATTCTCGCTGAATGCATGTTCGGGTTGGCATAACCTGCAAGCCGTGCCGCCTCTGTGGCGTTGCCTGTTGCTATGTACTCCAGAACAAAGCGCTCCTGCCTCAGCGTTAACCTTCTCGGTGTGTCTGCCATCTGTGTGTGTCTCCCTATGGGGAACCGGCACTGGGGGGTGGATTCTTTTTTCCCGCGCCAAATTATTTTTGCATGGTCAAATCATACCAGAACCCGCACAAAACCTACACTTTCTCGTGCAATTTCGACGATCTAATAGAATTAATTCAATTTATTTATGCAAATTTGCTTGACAGGGTTCTACCCAACCCTTATTGTGGCCTCAAGTTGCTGATTCAGCAACGGGTTACGAGGTCTCCCTGATGACCTGCCACCGAAAGCTCTAAGCGAGTAGGTGACCCTCGAAAGCCACAGGCGAGTAGAGCGGCTGTTCAAAGCACGACAGTCAAAGCGTTGGTTACACGGTTGAGTATCAGCCAGCGCGAGTTGCGGTGCGAGTAGGCAGAGTGGGTACGCGGTGATGCCCTTAAAACAATTGACCCGCAGACCAACGCTGATTCGTTGGGCCGGATTGATCGGGTAAGCAAGCTCCCTGCATGCATAAGTACTGCCCCGATAGATACTAGTCTGGTAAGCCACGGTAACCGCGAGACGCTTGGAGAAGAGCGAGGTAGCGACCATGGTGGAAAAAATCAAACAACCAAGCAGGTGGGCAACCTACCCACGGAAAGCTCTGAGCGAGTACAGCCTGCTAAGTTGGTTTGAGTATGTCCTGCGTTCGTTAGGGCATACCAAAACCAATTAGCCTGAGGAGGCACAGCATGAATACTTATTTCGATTTTGTAGAAGCTCCATTTAACACTGAAGACGGTACCCGCTACGGACGCGCATGGTATGCCGGATTGGAGTTTAGCAATGGCAGACGATTTGAGAGCTACAAGCGTGAATGCACAGCAAGTGTTGATCAATCTGGATGGTTCGACAGCGGCTCAGATGATCAGAGCATGGCCGCTCTGGAGCATTACCTGCAAGGGCTAGATCTTAGCATTCGGGGGCTTAAGGATACCCTGCTAGAACACTTCAGAGAGGTCAGCCCAGTTTATGGGTCAGCGGCCTATCAAGATGAGGAGGCGGCGGGTCTTTATGCAGAGACAGCAGAGAAGGCGCGGCAGGATGACGCTATGATTCACGGTTACGAGTAAGCACATCGGAGCCACTGGCAACAGTGGTTCTTATTGTATTTATTCAACAAAGCCTTAGGAGGCAAAGATGAGCAACCTAGAAAATGCATACAGCGACTTCAATGACACCGACAGCAACATCTACAGCACTTCCGGCTACTACGCATCAGCTCTGGCGATGTGTGCCAGAGAGTGGGGAGTCAGCTTAGATGATCTGGCGGACTACACCGCCAAACAGTGGGGCGTCCACCCCTACGACGAGTAAGCACTGAGAGCGCCTTCACCGAGGGCGTTCAACTGTATTTATTCAAACCAGCCTGAGGAGGCGCAGCATGACAATTCAAGTACTAGTAAAAAATAACTACGGGACGCAAGTCGTCTACCCATCCTGCGAGATCGGCGAAACATTTGCCCTGATCGCCGGAACCAAGACCCTGACCGATGAAACCCGAGCGCTGATGAAGCGACTGGGCTACACGTTCGAGGCTAAGGTTGTGGGGGTGGAGCTATGAGCAAGCCTGACAAAGCGTTCGCCATCATTGCGACTGGCGTAGTTATCCCCGTTACATTTGTTCTATCCATGCTGATCATTGCCGCTAAGACTGGCGTGTCAGCTTTCTGAGTAACTTCATCGAGGCCATTGGCGACAGTGGTCTCCATTGTTTTTATTCGACCGCCTGAGGAGGCATAGCATGAGAGAAGTAACAGCAATACTGATAGCACCAATAATGGCCGCAACTGGTTACCGATTCGGTAAGGAGTGGCGGTGTGAGAGCGGCACTCTTAAGCACCTCGCTTACGAGTATCTGGTCTCCACTGTCACAGCAAATTGCACAGCGGATCACATAGCCAAGGCGCCATCTATTTTCGCCACCAAGTAAGCACATCGAAACCCTTCACTGAGGGGTTTCTATTGTATTTATTTAACTAAACCCTGAGGAGGGATAATCATGTCAAATACAAGTGAACTACAAGCCCTGCTGGCTAATATCGAGAGCAAGCGCTCATTACTGGAAGATCTTAAGGATGAGCTGCGATTCCTATGGGAGGCTGATGAATTCGATTTTGAAGACTCTATTTGGAACCTTGAGGATGCTCTTGCACTTATTGAGCGAGCTATTGATCTACACGAGTAACCGGCACTGGGGTGTGGGATTTATTCTCCCCGCCCCAAAATTTTTAACTCATCTGATGATGGCCTACGGGGGTAGGCCGAAACACCCTGTGGGGTGTAATGAGACCCAATGAGATCTCCTGAGATCTCCTGAAGCCTGAGGAGGCCGCCATGAATAGAAGACCAATACACCCAATACTGTCACTGACTCTGGATATGCTGTATCGGGCGCCAAGCAACCCTACTCGTAAAAAACGCCTGCGCTCTGATGCCCGAGAGTACCAAGGCCATGACACTCTGGCCTGCAAGCTTCAACTGCAACAGTTAATCGAAAGCGAGCAGGTTGACGGGAGGGTAGCCGTGTATTACTGGAGCCGCGACTGCGACCAGTATGAATCGGACGGTGCGACAACCATTCCTGCGACAGTCGTCGCATATGAGAAATGGGAGGCTCGCATCCATGACAATGCGGAAGGCCCAACTCGCACTGAGGTAATGAGCTTTGATGAATACCGGAGCTTTACCTCTACTCACCGCGATCGTCGCGCAGAGCAATACAACTACTAGCTGATGAGCCGCCAGATGGTAACTGGCCGAAACACCCTGCGGGGTGTCCTAGTAAACCAAGCCTGAGGAGGCCATCATTATGAAAAAAGATATCAAAGAAACTATCACTGCTGAAATTATCACCATGATTGAGAACGCGCAGGCATCTAACAGCGATTGGACAATGCCGTTCAAGTCACTGGGTGGTAAGCCCTGCAATGCCCTGACGGGTAAAGCCTACCGCGGCCTGAATGCGCTATGGCTTGGCCTGCTTGGATACCGCACGGTTGCAACATACAAGCAGTGGCTAGAGCTTGGCTATCAGGTACAGAAAGGCTGTAAGTCTATCGGCATTTCAGTACCGATGATTGTTAAGGATAAGAAGACCCAAGATCAGAAAATGATCGGCTTCCGCGGGGCTTCAGTATTTCCTGCCAGCGCAGTGCTTCACGCAGAGTCTGGTGAGGCTTGGGCAGAGCCTGAGATCGAGACGATTGACCTGACTGAGCGGTTAGAAATAGCCGACCAGTATGTCGATAATCTGGGCTTTGACATTCGCCACTCCAGTGAGGGCCGAGCTTACTACTCACCTGCTGGTGACTACATTCAGATGCCTTACCGCAGTCTGTTTCTGGCTACCACAACGTCCACTCATACGGAGAATTACTACTCGACTCTGCTTCACGAGTCAGCTCACTGTACCGGCCACTCATCGCGACTGGATCGCCTAGACCTTAAGAACCGCAAGGGCTACGCCTTCGAGGAGCTAGTGGCTGAATTGTCTGCCGCATTCCTGTGCAATCAACTGGATGTGTCAGGCGCTCCACGCGATGACCATGCCCAGTACCTAGCCTCATGGCTTAAGGCTCTGGATGGTGACAATGACTACATATTCAAAGCGGCTAGTGAAGCGCAGAAAGTAGTTGATTGGATGGATGCCAAGCAAGATGCCCTTCCCTTACAGGAGGCGGCATAGGGGTGTGGGGGATTTATTCCCCCGCCCAATTTTTTAGTAGCTACCACAAAGCCACCCACGGGTGGTTTTTTAGTATCAACTAAACCAACTGTCTGAGGAGACAAATTATGTACATTATTCAAGAGGGTAACCGCTGGGTTGTACAAGTAAAAGCCTTGCGTGACTATTCGTCACGGCTATCCGTCCAGAACGGCGGAGAGTACAGGGTGTACAAGAGCAAAGCCACATTAGAGGAAGGGTGGGACTATACCCTTTACGATCTGATCGACGGCCAGCTCGTAAAAGCGCAGACCCAACCAATCACCTGCATGAACCAATTTCTTCTAGCTGAATGAGTGCTGGATGGTAACCAGCCGAAACGCCGCGAGGCGTCCTAGATAACCAAGCCTGAGGAGGCAATCTTATGGAACACATAGTGCATTTAGAGGTAACAGTCACAACTTTTGACGGGCAACCAAAGCGCGACTTAGCGAAGTTTGCATACAAGCATGAAGCAGATGCAAAGCAATTTTTTGACGATATGGTGAGAGATGGAGAAGCCGGAGATGTTGTCACCAGATCCGTAGGAAAAGATCTTATAGAAATTGAATTTATTCACTAGCCTGAGGAGGCAATTTATGTATTACATTCAACAAGAAGGATCACCCTTTGCTGCCCGCGTCAAAACCTTATCTGAATTTGCGTCACGCAAGACCAGTGAGGACACCGGAGAATATAGGGTATACAAAAACAAAAGCGCATATGAAGAGCGCTTTGACTTCACCCTTTACGATTTGATTGGCGGACAGCTAAAAAAATCGAACGCCCAGCCAGTGGCTTTTATAAACCGCTGGCTCTCTAGCTGAAGGAGTACCGGATGGTAACCGGTCGAAACGCCCTGCTGGGCGTCCTAGATAACCACTGCCTGAGGAGGCAAATATTATGGAAACTGAAACTATAGATTGCACCCCAAGTTGGGAAGCTACCGCAACAATGCTCGCTCTGATTCTTGAGTCGGGCGATGACAAAACGTGGGCGCGGAGTGAGATTATCCGCATGGGTCAGATCATTGACCGCCTCCAAGCCAAGGAGGTGCAGGCATGATTGAATTTTCTGATTATGACGCTCACAAAAAGTTTGGGCCATTCACCGTCACCGTAGAGGTAGATGGTGAGTATTCACGCGCCGATGTTTGGCATAACGGTGTATCAGTAAATCTTGGCTACATCGAGAGCCGCTGTGCCCCTGAGGGTTGCCCTGACGAAGACGCAATTGTCCATGCGGTTTTTGATCGCGGCCTGAACGATGACATGGTCAAGTGGGCTTATTCCACCAACCTGTACTAACACTCCAACTGATGAGGGCTGGATAGTAACCAGCCGAAACCTAGCGTCCACCCTGACGACAACGGGTCATGCGGGAATACCACCCAGAATCTACACGGGTGCCCCATGGCTTCTAGGTCTTGGAAAACTACTTGCCTGAGGAGGCAACCATGAAAAATGTTATTGAAATAACTGTCTATGACACTCCGTCCCACGCATGGGGAAAAGTCACCTGCCAACAGCTCATAGAGCTGGGCATTGATCTCAAGATCAGTGGCTATAGCTATCGTGACGGTGCCGCTGTTTATCTCGAAGAAGACTGCGACCTACCCCTGTTTGTTCAGGCGGCTAGGGCCGCTGGTATTGAGATAGATTTTCACGAGCTGTCACTGTTCAGTGACGATGCAGTTAAGCGCATGGATCGCTACTCCCCCTTAGAGATAAAGACCTGCTATGTCCCTCGCGTGGATGCTAAACCCTCGCGCAGAGAGGTGGAGGCTTATCTTCCCCGCAATTTTTTCATTACTGATTGCAGTGATGAGCAGATTGTCATCAAGGGCATGGATAACCACGGGTGGACTCTTGAGGAATATGTGATCCCTCGACTGGGTTCCGGCTTAATCTCGGCAATCAGGGAGGTGGCGGCATGAGCGCATACCCCAACTGGGACACCGATAGGTATCCTCACACTAGCGATTACATCTTGCAATTGTTTAGAGCTAACTATGAGCCGCCCGAAGTGTACAGGGCGGTATCAAAGCACTTCCTGCTCAAAAACAAGGCCGAGAGACAATCGTTGGCTAATGAAATTGCGGCACTGCACACATGCAACGTGTTTGCGACCATGCCTATTCCAACTGATGATCGCGGTTAGTTACTGCGTGAAATTCCAAGGATGGAATATTGGAAAACTAACGCCTGAGGAGGCATAGCATGGATTTAAGAGATGAAGCACTAATGTCTAAAGATAAAAATTTTGTTGTTTATCTTGATGACGACAGCGAGATCGACCTGCCTACCAAGTGGGTCGTTTGCGACCTGTGTGACGGCGAAGGAAAGCACGTTGACCCGTCAATTGATAGCAACGGCATCAGCCTGAATGATCGGCCCCCTGAATTTTGGGGCAGATACATGAGCGGTGAGTTTGATGTCCCTTGTTACAAGTGCCACGGCAGGTCTACCACGAAAGGCATTGATGAAGATGCTTGCGAGCCCGAACACCTCAGGGCGTGGTATAGGCAACGAGAGGAAGAACACTTTAGCTTTCTTGAGAATCAGGCAGAGCTAAGGGCCGGAGCGTAAGCCCCTAGTTCTGTCTTTGGGCTGTCTTAGAAAAATAGGTGGCGGCACCAAGGCTGAGGAGGCTTGACAGGCACGGATGCCTGCTGGTGCCGCCGGCTGCAAGTATACCTGAGGAGGCAATCAACAATGAAGACTCAACTTCAAATGTTTTATGACGCAAGTCATCACAATGCTCGCAAGTACAAGGCTTTTTTAGCTATGGCCTTTGACCCCATCGAGCCTCTCACTAAGCGCGAGCTGGTGGAGAACATTAAGCGCAACCCCGCAACATGGAAGTGCTTTGAGAGCTGGCTGGAGAGCGACAAACTGCCAGATTGATCCAACTGATGATTGTGGTTTGTTACCACATGAAATCCCGCAAGTCTAAGGCGACAATTAGATTTTTTTAGACTAATAGCCTCGGCAAGTCTAGGTACACAATCGATAATTTTTTTTATTCTTTGTGTGCGGGATATTGGAAAACTAACAATGACGCGAATATTAAAAGTAGATAAACTATCGCCAAATGGAGGCAAGTTATGAACATAATTACGAATCTACCGGAACACTGCAACATGGATGACCGCGTGGCGGCTCAGTGCCTGATCAATGAGCTACTGGCGGCGGACTGCACCATCACGATTAACGATGGCGAAGAGGACTGTCTGGAACAGTCAAGCGACTTGACCGAGATACTGGAGGCCATGTCCAGCTCTGGCGAGGATGTCGTCATCCCTTTTGACAAGGATGGCAACGACCTTGGGTGGTTCTACCTGATCTATGCCAACGGTTCTGAGGGCAACCCGATGATCCTGATCAGCGACCTTGTAGCCAACTCTTTTTGCGAGGGCATCTACAACAAAGTGAATGCTCAACTGGAGGTGGCGTGATGAACGAGCTAAAAGATTTTACTAGACGTTATTATAAAAGCCTAAAATGCTTTGACGTGCGAGTAAAAGTTGCCGATGAATACATTGTAGCAGTGAGGGCAAAGGACGAGGAGGAAGCTAGATTGATGGTGGAGCAAGGGTATTTTCCTCGCGTCTCAGTTCAGCTAGCACAGAAGGATAAAGATGTACCAGACTCAATCTCAAAACATCTAGAGATTTGCTCAGTGCATACAGACGAAAAAAATCCTCAACGCGAGTTCTTTGCTCGTCACTATACAATGGCACACATTCCTCTTGAGCTTCTTGAACCAGAGGACGCGCATGCAAACTAAAAATCCTGAACTGGAACAGCTCATGGAAGAGCATAGCCTGACGGCTATCAAAGTGTCCGAGCTAATAGATGTTCCCTATCGTACCGTAGTTAACTGGCGACGGAATGAAGACTCAGTCCACGCCAATACCATGCCAAAATCTAACCTGAAGCTACTCAAGCTTCTTCTTGAATAGCCCCTTCGGGGGCTATAACCTTTTCATTCTGCTAACATCATAATGGCCGACCAACTCTACGTCAGCCTGATCCCTTCTGTTGGCTCCCGTTCTACCGCCAACCTGAAACTCATCAGGCGTCTCGGCAAAATCTATATACCTAATCTCATCGTCATACTGCACCACAAAAAAGCTAGGCACCTTGGTCTGGTCAGATAGCTGATTGGCCTTGGCTCGTTTGTTCACTGAAAAAATAATGGTCGGGTATGTTTCGGCCTTAACATTTCTCACCCTGATCTCAGCTAGGGCCACCAGTTTATTGCTCCGTATCAATGCAAAGTCGAGCCGATAGCTCAGGGGTAATTTCAAATAATCACAGTTCCATTTTTCTGCGGCAGTGTGCATCACCTTTGCCTCGCGGCTTAGATCAGCTTCGGTTTCGTACAGAGGTCTTGGCATTCAACTGTGCCCTTTTGTCTTTCTTCCAAATGTTCTGCACCCCCAGCTTCACTATGTCCTTGGCGAAGGGTGGGTACGCATCGTCAGGTATGCTGTCTATTGCCTCTCGTCTTTCTTCCTTGGTCTTGAGCGCAAGGATGTTGCTGGGGAGCAGGTACGGCAGCGTTGACTTGGCTAGGTTGTGCATCTCTGATGGCATGCTCATCTCTATGTACATCAGGCATTGGGGGTAGTAAGTTTTTTCCGCCGCATTTTTCATAACTGCCCTAAATAAGTCTGGCTTCATTTAAACTCCAGCAGCTCTCGCATGAGCATAATTCCAGTAGGCATATCAACGGTGGCTGTACACTCATCGTCCTGCGGATGCCATCCCAGATCTGATAGCCTGAACACAAACCGAATAGGTTGTCTGTCGTACTTGTAAATCAGCACGGGGACGCACTTACCCTTTGCCGACTCACAGCACTGCTTCCACCACTCCGGCTTGTGCCAACTGCCACTCGCATAGCGCTTGCATTCGATCATCAAATTATTAAATTCAATGTCAGCCCTGCCCTTCTCTTGATACTGATCCAGAACCCTTTTTAAGTGGGCCGCGCAGTCGCCAAACTCATCTTGAAATATCTTGATGATGTCCCGCTCAAAAGCGTGGCCTTTTGCTCGTCCATTAATCATTGCGAGGATCATCCCCCATGCTGAAGCGGGTGTACCAAATAGACTTGAGCTTATCCTGCTCCGCTGTATTGCCGGCCTTTGTACCCTGACGCCACTGGTACTTAAACGCAGTGATCTCCGCCCACTCCCTGACGCGATCCTCACCGAACAAGCTGGTCATCACATCAATGCACTCAATCCCACCTTCGCGGATATAGTGGCTAGGCTCGCTAACATTCGTAACCACCCACGCCTCAAGTCCAGTCTTTTCTGGGCAAGGCTCTATCACTTGCGCCTGCTGTCTCAGCCTGTCCCAATCTTGCGGTGTTGCGGAGCTAATCCCATGACAACTGTTCTCTGGTGGCGGCGAGCAAGGACTCTTCGGTTCCGTATCTTTCTTCAAATCTTTTTTTGCTGGGATGTCGCGAGGTGTATAGCGCATTGTCACTACCTTCTCTATGGTGTCTGTAGCAAAGTGGAATTGACTGCAAGTGGCAGCCCTTTTTCACCTTGCCGTTTAAGTGATGAATTTCTGGCGGCGATACCACCCCCAGCTCTCTTTTGCAGATGATGCAACCCATCTCTGTGATCGCATCCATCCACCGTTTTTCTTCCGCAGTTGCCGTTTTACTCTTCAATGATTCGAGGCCTGTCAGATACCGTCTCGTAGCCGTGCAGGTAATCGACCGACACATCAAAGTAACTGGCCAGCTTTCTTGTCACCTCATACGATGGCGACTTGGTCTTGCCGTTTAAAAATCTATTAATGGTTGGCTGTGCCACGCCGGTTTTGTTACTTAGGGCGGTCTGTGTCAGGTTGAACTCGCTCATAAGTGCTTTTAAATTATTCATTGATGCCTCAATCTGTGTTGTAAATTCGATTTTTTTCAAATCGCTGGGTTGCCATCAGCGACTGCCATATTTTGAACTCCATCTCGCAGGCCATCAGGTCAGCTTTAGCCGCAGCCAGCTGTCCCTTTGCTATACCCCTGTCGAGTCTTGCCTGAACAACGTCTGGACTTTCGTCAGCGCATCGCTCCTGAGCCGCGTTGGTTTTATGACCCTGCATCTCAGCCTTTACTTTTTCTTGCGCGACCATCATCTTCTCTTCGGCATCGGCCTTGGCAATGGCTCGCTCCGCGATTGATATTGCCTGTCCCGCGTCTCGCACGTTCTGTGCAAAATTTTCTGTCTCTTGCATTGCTACCTCTACTTTGAATAATCGATGTATTGTTTTGCCTTTGAGCCTCGGCGCTCTTTAAACTGCATGGCCGCAGAATCAAACTCAAAACCTATTTTTCCCTCATACTGGCCGTTCCGGTTTTTCAGAACCTCAAGGTAGCTGTCCCACTGGCGGGCATATTTCTCGTCAACCTCTTCCATCAGGATCTCAGACTGAGCGACAGCCTCTTGCTTCCGCTTGTTTTTGAAGATCGAAATAAAGCCATCAGCCAGATCCGTGATAGAGCCGGAACCCTTGATGTCATATTTGTTTGGAGCGGTCATCTCGGACTCACCTTTGCGAACATGTGTCACAAGAAAAATGGTCACGGGGAATGCCATCTTGAAGTTGACTAGGCTCTCAATAAATTTTTGCTGGCCCTCGTAGTCATCCTGCCGGCACATATTGGTAAGCGAGTCGATGACAAAGACGTTGATGCCATACCGGCGATAGGCGTACTCAAAACACTCCATCAGGTCTTTCGGTTTCGGTGTTAGCTTGTCAACGAACAGCCATAGGTTTGGGGCAAGCCAGTCCAGAAGCGCTTTCCGGTATGGCTTTGGTGGAGCCGCAACACCACCAGCCTGCTTCATCATCCGGCCCAGAGTTGCACGGGGAGGCATCTCCATGCTGGCTATCAATACCTTCTGGCCCTGCTCGACCGCATTCAGGCAGAGCTGCCCAAGCCAGAGCGACTTGCCGTGGCCATTAATTCCAGCCACACCCCAAAGCTCCTGCGGCCTGAACCGAATGTCTTCCTCATCCAGCTTTTGCCAGCCGGAACCGAAGCCGGTGGTGTCCTCGTCCAAACTAAAGAACTGGTCAAGGTCTTCTTCAAACTCCATGACAGACCTGAGGGTGGTCGGATCTTTCCAGACTGCTTCTTCATAGGCCATAGCCAAGATGGTTTGGGCATCTGCATAGGACTGCTTGCCACCCTGCAACATGTCGTTGATGTCTTTGTTTGGCAGGTTGATTCGGACACAGCGATCTCCCAGTCGAGACATAATCTCGGCAGCGGCTAGCTCACCCTGTTCATCCATATCCGTAGCTATCAGGATGCGCTCGAACCTAGCCAAATTGTCGTACTCTGACTCAATCCACTTGGTCTGCTTGGCGCCCTTCCCTCCACCAAATGGAACACTTAGGGCTGGGTATCCCAGTTCGCTACAGGCAATAGCATCCCATTCGCCCTCAGTTATCCAAACTTCCCGAGCATCAGCCGGCAATGCATGCCAACCAAAGAGGATGGGCTTTAAATCTTTTTGGGTTGCTGGGTTGCCGTCATGGTTCATCGGCTTAGTCTTTAAAAACACCAGATCACCTGACTGGTCGTAGTATGGGAACACAGCGTCACTGCCACGACTGCTCACCGTCTCGTATATTTTCCACTTGAAGCAGATCTCACCGACATCCCTAAAACCCCTCCCCTCCATGTACCCGTGCAGATTCTGGGACTGGCTTTGCTCTGGGGGCTTTGGTTTTTGGTAGGTCTTTTTTTCCACCGCGCTAAATTTTTTCGAGGGCTTACTATCTCTGACGTTACAGCGCTTTTTTGCCCACTCCATCGCCTCAACAAGCGTTAAGCCCTGCCGGTGCTGAATCAGGTCGAGCATGTCACCACCCTCTCCGGTGGCAAAGTCCATGTACTTGCCGGCCTGCTCACCGTGCAGGTAAACAGACATTGATCTGCCCTTCTCGCCTGAGATCGAGCCGACCTTGTAACAACCTGACTCAATCTTTCCTTCGGGGTATAGCTCTGCACAGATTCCGGTTGCCTGCTCGGCAAGCGCCTGTACTAATTCTCGGATCTCCATTATTTGATGCCTCCTAAAATGTCATCGTTCCGTTTTTTATTTTTAAACTGCTTTAATGAAGACCAGTCAGGGTCTCCAATCCGTTGCCATGTACCACGAGCAATGGCGTAAGAGACAAGCTCCTTCATGTCGAAGCCTGCCTTAACCATAATCTCGAAGTCCTTGGTCTGTCGGGTCACCATCACAGACGATGGCGCCCTGTTACTCTTCTGCTTATGCTCCCACCAATCTAGCCACGACTGTTTAGGCACACCCTTTGGAGCAGAGGCGGATAGTTCTTCTTTCCACGATAGTTTTTCTTTCTTATTGTTTTTCTTATCTATAGTCTTTCTTAGTGGCGGGTTATCCGTAGACGGTTTACCCGTAGACGGTTTACCCGTAGACGGAAAATCAGCCTCGGTGAGAAAGTCTCTAGAATCGGATACAAGATAGTCATAACCGCCGAACTGGCCGCTGGCTACGCGGGCTGGCGCACGTTTGATGTAGCCGCTGACCTCTAGGGACTTTGTTATGGATTGCATCTTTGTCTTGCCAACGGCGAACACTTTGCACAACTGAGCCTGAGACACCTGCCACTCAGCGGAGTGGGATAAAAGGTATACAAGAACGCCCAGCGCTTCTGGTGTTAGCCCGTCCTCACGCGCAGCGCTAGCAGAATCGCCGCCGCCGCGGAGTAAGGTATTAGGAAGTGTGGTGAAGGTGGTATCGTCAAACCGCGCTCGCTTAAATATCATTCAAAACCCATCAATTGGTTACAAAACTATCAGTTGGTTCAAGTATCAATGAATTGGTTACTATTTGCAATTAAATAGATAAATTGTTATGCAATAGTTGCTAATTTGATTTTGTTTAGTTACTATTCGCAAATCGGGGTAGTGCCCAACGGACACTCAGCGATTCTGTTGCCCCATTAATTAACTACGGAGAATTTAAAATGCACACTATAACTACCAAGGAGCGGGCTACTATATTTAACGCAATGCTTGAATCTGCTGGAGTATCGCAGTGGGGCAGGGCATCAAGGATAGTTGAGGCATGTGGTGTTTCAAACGCCACAGCAAGCGGATGGTTAAATGGTAGTCTGCCACGAGACTGTGTTTCATTACTGAAATGCTGCGATGTGTTTGATCTAGACGTATACGAATGGGTGACCGGCGTAGGCAGAGCGAAAGGCGTAAACACCACTAAATTTAAAAGAAACATTGAGAAAGTAAAATCTCACGAGAATGAGCATGGCTTTCTTAGTGCCGACAGGTTTAGTACTCTCGCCATAATGCTGTATGAACACGAAGAAAAGGCCGAATATCTCCTCGATAACATGGCTATCATCCTGCCTGAAAAATAAAATATCGTTTAAAATCATAGGCCTAATGACAAAAAGTCATTGGGCTTAGGGTTCTATTGCCTGTAATATTGCGTCTCACTTAAATGAGGCCTTTATGCTTACCACCTACATGATTGTTGTTTTTCTTTCTACCCTTGCACTTATTGCTGCCGACGATTTAACCTAATAAACCACCGCTAAAAAGCTACGTCCTGTCGCAAACACCTATAAAGCACTTGCCTAGCTAATCAGTTTTACATAGCATTATCACGTTCCCGCCTATACGCATGTTTTTCAGTCGTATTCTGTGCTTTTAAACTGTTTTATCGTCTATTTTTTAAGTTAATTCACGATTATGTGAACATAAGGGTTGTTTTTAGGTACCCAGAAAAGCATAATAGATCCAAGCTTATACACAACTGGATCGAAATTAATGGAATCTACCTCTAAAAAAGAAATTTGGAACACTCTTAGCAGCACAGATTGCTCTGCACACATCATCACTGATGACGATGGTGTTCAAATCATTCAGGTGATGGCAGCGCATGCCCTGATGATGTCTGCCTATCCAGAGTACACCTACAAGTTCTTGCAGGATTCACAAGGCCGAGAGTTACATTACCTCGACGATGGCAGCGCAGAGGTTCGCCTCACGATGACCGTTGAGGGGCACGAGAAGACTGTCAGCCTGCCAATTCACCGCAACACTCAATCCATAAAGAACCCTTCGAGCTGGGATCTAAATACAGCCAAACAGCGCCTGCGCGTCAGGGCTATGGGTGAGTTTGGTCTGGCACATCAGCTGTGGATCAAAGATCAGGCGGCACCAGAGCCTGAATATCTAGAAGACGCTGTTGCGGATGCAGTTGCTGACGATAGCACCATGGCAGATGAATACTGGGTCGAGGCTGATCTAGAGTCTTGCACAAACTTAAGAGCCTTAGAGCGCAAGCACAATAGATATCTTAATGCGCTACGCACCAGCAAGATCGATGCAGATCCCCATGCCGATAGGTATGAAGAGTTAAAAGCTAAGAAGGTGGCGCTTTGGGAGTCCGCTAAATGAGTGCTGAAATTCAAGGCTCACCAGAGTGGCACGAGGCTAGACGGTTACCTGAGCCGGCCTCCTCAATCGCGGCACTGACAGGCGAGCATCCGTACCTGACCATCCCTAAATACATACGACAGCGTGTGCGTCAGTTGGCTCGGGTTGAGTCTGAGTTTGTAATGGTTCCTGCTGTAGAGCATGGTCAGTTGATGGAGGATACGGCTCGGCGCTTCTTGGAGCAGTTGATCGGCAAGAAAGTCCGAGAGACTGGTTCTGTTGTGCATCCTGAGTATGACTTCCTGCAAGCATCAGCAGATGGGTTGATCGGACTCGACTCGTGTTGTGAGTTTAAGTGCCCTTATCCCTACTACACCAAGCAACCTTATTCGATCTTCGATAGAAAACGAAGCATGTACCTGACGCAGGTATATATGCAGATGGAATGCTTGGACGTTGATCAGTGCCACTTCATTTGTTACTTAGCAAAAAATAAATCGGCGGAACCCCAATACACCTATGAGGTGGTTGAGCGGCCAGACAATTGGCTGGGAGAGATGTTAGACGGAAAGCTTCTACCTACTCCTATGTCAGGAAAGGTATCTCGGGTAGACCTGTACAGAGAATGGCACGAGTTTATTCTCGCCGAGTACGAGGATGAGGGCCGCAGGAAAAAACATATTGAGTCAGCTGACGTTGTTAAGTCTATCGCCAGCGACACAGACTTGGATCTCTTGACAGAGAATCAGGTAAAGATCGACAGCTTGGTTGAGAAGATGGGTGAAGACCTTATCGAATTAAACGAGTTGAAGAAATCATCTGACGACATTAAGAAGGTGTTGGGTGAGCGGTACAAGGAGTCTATTAGTAACGGCAAAACCTTAGTAAAGGTTATCCATAAAAAACCAAGCGTGGACTATCGCAAGGCGTTTGCTCACCTGAACGGAGAACAGATGCTTCTCGATCAAGGTGAAAGCATTGACGACTTTGTGAGACAGACAGGCTTAATGCAGATATCAGTAATCAACGAGGATTCAGTATGACACAGAGTTTTGAAGTAGCCGGCGGCAACGGTCGTCTTTACCGCCTCAACGCGGAAGAAAAAGAAAAAGAGCTGGCTCGCCTAGCGGGTCTTATGGAAAAGGGCCAGTCATGGGCAACGCCAGACAAGCTCCATGATTACAGCGGCTTTTTGCAGATTAGCCAGCCTTTTATTGACTGGATTCAAGCGTCATTTGACGCACAAGATGCTGAGAATATGAGAATGAATTGGAAAGGTTTTGTCGCCGAGTCTTCTCAGGGCGCTAAGTTCTTGAAGGTACAGGATGCGTGGATAGCAAAGCAGCCAAGCCTAAAGCAGTTTATTAATGAAGGTGGCGCCGCTGCACCTCGTGCTGCCAAGCCTGCACCGGCAGCTGCGGAAGCAATGCCTGAAGACGATATACCTTTTTAGGGGCTGATGAATGGCGTTAAAGCTGACAAGAAATGCGGGCAGTGTTGTGTACGGGGGCTGGAATCTTAACCCCCATGACCTCGAGCAAAGTTATGACCATCGGCTGTGGGTTCGCTCCGTAAGGGACGGCGATTTGTTTAGCGCCGTTGTACACCTGACCGATGGTGCAGGCAGTGTTAGCGAGCATGCGCTTTGTAATGACGGGCAACACCTTGAGTTAGATGATGGCGTTACTGTCAGCCTAGAAAGTGTAAGAAATTATGTTATTAGAGAGACCCCGTACTGCCACGAGTGTGAACGTGGTGGAGAGTTGCAAAAGATAATTCCTCAGGCTTCATTTGCTTTCTCTGCCCCTCGTGACTATCAGATCATACGGGATGATGCTCGAAAGAAAACGTAGTTTCCCCTGAGACCCAAAGAGACTTCACTCTCTTGATTAGCCCAGATTGGCTCACTGGGGGGTCGCAACGAGCCGCTAACTATGACAAGAAAGGAAGTAGCGATAATGGAAGATGTCAAAGATCTGATGACCAAAGAGTATGACCGTAGAAATTCTCGGATTGTATGGAGTGAGACCCTCCAAACTCGGAGTGGAGCAAGGATAGCGATGTTGAACATGGACTCGTACATGGAGCATGAAGGTTATAGTTTTGTTGCGGTAATTGATTACGGTAATGAAATTGCAGTAGAAATTTATAACGACAAAGGTGAGTGGAATGTCGGCGACTCTGAGCATCCCCTTAACATTGTTGTTAAGCCGCAGAAGTAGCCCTGTTGGCATTCGGAACACAACACTAGTATATTAGTTGTGCTTCTGTGTCGGAGGGTTTGCTCAAATGGAGAAGTAATATGAGTAAACACCTTAGTTTTAAAGAAGTAGCAATTAGGTATTTGAACAAGCCGACTAAAAAACTAGGTCGGGCGAAAAACGCAAATGCCTATTCAACGCTAGAATGGATGTACGAAAAAAGACCCTCAATGATTTTAATTGAAGGTCGGAAGAAGCCAGTGCCCTATGGCCGGAAAAATTGTCAGAGAAGCCATAAGGTAGTTTCGTGGGATGAAACATCGGGAAGATTTGCAGACGTTGCCATGAAAGACATCGCCAACATAGATGTTGAGGATATGGAAACAGATTTGCGGAACGCTAAGG
>Ga0181408_1000009_pt1 | contig 52592 bp, 24 predicted proteins | sample 31SPOviralmetaG_FD_130137 | JGI IMG/M metagenome (GOLD analysis project Ga0181408, IMG submission 130137) | Marine viral communities from the oligotrophic San Pedro Time Series (SPOT) site, San Pedro Channel, CA, USA - 31 SPOT_SRF_2012-02-16 | ecosystem: Environmental > Aquatic > Marine > Strait...
ATACTGAGCCAAGTCATCTTCTTGGAAGATGTTGTCTCTAGAAGCAGGGTTTCTTGGAATATAGAAACAGTCAAGACCAAACATCTTGATAGACTCAATAACCAAGTCTTCTATAAGATCCTGCTCACCATGTACTCTATCTACAGAACCATAGTTGTTGAAATAAGAATTTGTAGCCACTCTATTATCCTATCATATCGACTGCGGGCAAAGAATAACTTGAAGCCATTTCTTCTTCAAGTCTTTGAATCTCTTCTCGTGCATCGCTTAAAATTTGTTCTCCATTGAACTGAACACCACCGGGCAATGTCATGCCATTGAACTTGGTGAGATTTGAACCCCACTGATACTTGATCTTAGCCGATGCATAGTTTTGTAGGAAACGGTCTTTCCAAACATCAGAACCATTTGACGTATCTACAGTTTTATATGCTTCAACAACAATATAGTTACCCAGTGAAAGTTGATCCCAATCTGTATCAATCTGAATCTTGTTTGTGTGTCTATTGAATCTTAGTTGCTGTTTACCAACCAACATCTCATCTAAAAGAGATAGATGAGCCATTGACATATAGTAATGAGTTATGTTATAATTAACTATGTCGTGTAAGTTATGAAGAATAAACTGATACTTTGCGTTAAACATACCAGTACCAGTAGATACTTCTGATTCCATTGGGAATAGATTAGAAACACCAATGTATGGGTCTTCAATAGTCTCGAAAGTAAGACCAGTTGTTGCTCCACCACCTACAACAGTTGTTTCAGTAGAACCATCTGTATTCTTTAACTGAAAAGTTCCACCACCAACTGAAGACGTAGATACTCTATAGTCACCAGTTGCTAGTGTTGCACCACCTGTTAACACACCAGATACTCTAACCAACTGACCAACTTCTGGAACATTTCCAGTTGTAGCAAACGAAGCACTTGTATCAGTTATCGTTATTGCACCAGTCATCTTCGTCTTAACACTTAGATCAATGTAGCGAGTTTCGTACAACCCTCTATATAAATCTGTTATTTGTCGTGCGCCATTAGCCCTATGCACACTTGTGAAAGTATCACTTGTAGCGAACTTACCTATAGTAAACTCACTTAGAGATGGTCTTTTGAAGAAAACTCTGTTGTTATCTACATCGACTGCAACTACAGTTGCTTTTGCTGTGGCTTCTTCAGCACCACCACTAGATGAAGATACTTCTTTGATGACATCACCTACTTTGAAGTCACCCTCTGAAAGTGTGCTAAATTCGATATAAGAGTTCAGTACTCTGGCTTTATAATATACTTTTTCTACACCATCGAAGTGATAATCATGATAATACGCTAACGCCTCATCAACTCTATCTGTCACTTGATCATCAGAAACATTGATATCGATTACTGGTTTACCCAGTTTTCTGAGACAATATTCTTTAAATTCGGCTTTAGTTGTTGGCTCTGCCATGTTCGATTCCTAAATTATGTTGGTATAATACTATTTATAAGCAATAGACTTGTGCTATTTCCAGATACAATGAGTATAAATATTTATAAATAAGTGATAACAGACTTCACTTAATTTCTATTGAAAAGGATAAAGGATTAAAAATGAGCATAACAATACCTAACGTATTCACTATACCTGCACTATCTGCTGATAGCGCCGTTCCAGTAAGCAGTGAGGGTCAAGTACATACATACGGATTTCCATATCAGGGTGGTAAAAGCACATTCGCATTCTATGGAACTTTTACCAACGTAACAAGTATTAAAATTCAAGCCGCATTTGATGGTGGTTCTGTAAATAACGGAAACGACACCCCTGACGCAAATCCCGATCTTAACTTCATTGATCTAACCAATTCGGATGGAAACGCCGAACTAATCACCGCAAGCAACAGATTATTAACTGTTGATATCGGTAAATGTATGTTGAGATTTCGTGTCGATGTGGGTGGCACAATGGCTGGCACAATTAATGTTGCAGTATCTTCTTAGGAGTCTAAATGGCTACAATACTAAAGGGTACTGTTTCAAGAGGAACAGTATCTAAAAGTTTCAGCAAGGTTTCAGAATTTGCTACTCAGGCTGTTGCAGATGCTACAGGCCCAGTATTTACTTCTGCAACATCTGGTCAAGTCTATTATAGAGTTGACGGAGTAGTAGGTCCAACTGTTTACACCGCTCAGGCAACTGATAGAAACGATATAACTTATAGTTTGGGTGGAACTAACGCAAGCGATTTTGTAATCAATTCTACTACCGGTGCAGTTAGTTTAAACACTAGTGGATCGCCGTCAGTAGCCACAGATAAAACATTCACTGTGACTGCAACAGACTCTGAAAATAACGCAACCACTACTAGCAACTTAACAATAAAAATCGTTGCTGATGTATACACTAAGTTCAACCCAGGTGGCACGGGCGACTTCAATTTAGCAATTAGCAAAATAGATATTAACGCACATAGAGGCACATCTACTGATGGATATCTTGGTGTTGGCTCTGATGACTTTAATATTAGATATCAATACTTTGGTGGGACACAAACCAATGGAGCCACTGTCGCCAAGACATTAGATATGGCTAGTGATGGTAAGGCTTATGGTAAACTAAAATTCGCTATTCGTGGTGGTGGTCAGGCGCCTAGAGTCACAAGACCAGATGAAAATGCTCCATATGACTTTACTACCGGTGATGAAATTGGTTTCGAACTGGTTAGATTCAGTAGAGCAAACGGCTCTTCTACCAATCACTACAACACAGAAACATTTAACATCGATGCAGATCATGCAGGCTTTGTGGTAAGTGCGGCAGGGCAATCTGATGAGCAAAGAATGTATCTCAGTGATTATAATGGTGCCGAGGGAACTGGAGTACGAGACTCTGTACGACTAAGACACTCTTCTGACACTTCTGGTATTGCCGATATACAATCAACAACTCCAACAGGAACAGAAGTTGTTGTTGCTGTTGGGAGTTCTAGCAATATGCCTACAGGGCTAAAAACATCAACTGAGTCTGATCTACTTGGTGAGCATAAGTTCGTAATCAATAATGGAGATGGTACAGTATCATTTGCAGACAGCCTAGCAGATGCTCAAGCAGGGGTTAAAGTACCTTTTGGTACTGATGTACCTAGTGGTATGAATAATATCATTCCACTAGGGTTGTATAAAATAACACACAGAGAGCCTTTCTATCTTGATGTTGTGGATGAAGGTCTTAGTTTCACAAACGCAACTGGTTTAACAGCTTCAAGCCCTGTTGTATATCAATCGGCTGTAGATAATACCACAGAATTTACATTTGCCACACAAAACAGCGTTAGTGCAGACTACACCCCAATCAATAGCACTGGATTTAATGGCGAGAATGTAGCCACCGCTAGTGTAGTTAACGACTTAACTGGTGCGGTTAACTTAGGAAATTCTATATTTGGTGACGGTACACTAACAGTAAGAGCAGATTCTTTCTCCGGTATAAGCAAGACTCAAATAGTACACTTTGTAGATTCGAGTGTTAGTATAACTTCTCCTCTTGGGCTTAGCTACATTTCTTCGGCTCAAAATTTTGTACCATACACATTTACTTGTACTTCCAACGGATCAAATTTTAGTATTAAAACTGGTAGTGTTACTGGTTTTGATGCGGCAGATGTATCAATAAATTCTTCTACTGGAGTAGTAACACTCGCTGGCGGAACAACAGGAGATGGCTCATTTATAGTGCAATTTGAAAACTCGGGTACTGGTACATTACAAGACTCGCCAACTATTAATCTATATGTAGATACAGCACGATCTCTAAAAAATTCATTTGAATATGCTAATATAAGACAAACAAGAGGTAGTGGTTTATCACTGACTCGTAATTGGGATGTCGTTGATATTAAATATACTGACGATATGGAAGAAACTGCTTTCTCAGATATACCTATTAGTGTTGCGTCTGTTCAAACTAATTCTGGTAATGCGGTTCTTGAGATGGCGTCAAATCACAATTTAACTGCCGGTGATAGAGTAAAAATTACAGACACCAGTGGAACTATTCCAAATGGTGAATATTTTATTAATGTAAATAGTGGCACTAGTTTTACTGCTCATGGGGCCGGATATGATGGTACTCATCCAAACACAGGTGTATCTATACAAAAAGCCACAAACAAATTCCATTTAATGGTAAAATCTAAAACTGTTTCGGGTAGTACTAACTTCCATAATGATCATGCGATTGGTTGGATTCAAGTACTCAATCCAGATGGAACATTGTATAGTACTTTCAGCCCTAATGGAGGCGTGTCAGGTGAGTTTTCTCCAGGTGGTTTTTGGAAAACCTCTACTGCCAACGATGCTACCTATACAGATAGTATGTCAGCTACAACCGCAAGAGATAACTCTACTACAAATGTCGCCGCAGGCACATCAAGTCACAGATGGCTTTTAGATCACTCTGGTACACCAAGTGGTAATACGGGTCCTGCTGATGGATTCACTAACACTACTGGAAGTAATTCTATCTATAACACTCAAGTGTTACCAGTAGGTGATCAAATGATACCACAATTAGATTCAAGTCTTGCAAAATACTTATATAGAGAATCTTCTTCTACAACAACCAATAGGGTCTCTTTCTTAAAAAGCGCCGCTACGACTTTCCCAAGCAATGGAATAATTAGAATGGGTGTCTTTGTTGCGGGTCAGACATTACCTACAGGTGACATCGAAGCACTTGCAGTAGCACTAGTAGAAGATTAAGGAGAACGATAATGTCTTTAAGTTTAGTACAAAACAAAGAAGAAATAATCTCTTGGTTGACTGAGGGTGAAAATATAGTCGTGTTTGATACGCATTATTCTGAAGAAGTAAAAGCGACTTTAACCATGCAAGCAGATTTAGTGCCAGATACTGAGAATGAAATTAAACAGACAAAACTAGAAGAAACATGGCATGACGAATTGCCAGAAGACAGAGAAAACGATGTCTCTACTGCAATATCTGTTTACAACACAAAGGGTAGTTATTGGATGGGCATCTGCTGTACGAGAATCAAATCGATAAATGGTGTATCCATAACATATTCTAATTGATATTATCGTGCAACTATAAATAGTATGATAACACATGAACCTAAGAGAATCGCATGGCTACTACTAGAAAATATTTAAAATTTGGTTTAAGAGCAGACAAAAATCTTGCTGACATGAGTGATCAGTCAGAGGGTCTTGGCAACCTTTTAAATAATCTAGATAGAGATGTCAGAGATGTTCATGGAAATCTTGTAGGATTTAGAGTAGATGATGTTGTTTCTTTACAACAACTCAGCCAAACAGATATTGCTAATACTGCACCCACTCCCGGGGCTATACCAGAAGCATGGACATGGTTAAGAGAAAACATTTCTTTTCAGACAGTAAATGGAAGAAACGTAAACATTCAGCCTCTTGTAACAATACAAGACGAAATAAACAAAGGAAAGATAGTGTTGGGCGATCCACCTTTTGTGAGTGGTGGAACAGGTCCAATAACAACATATATCCCATCAGCTAGATTTGCTCCATACATTCCAAACAGTGGCTTGGAAAATGAAAAAGTTGCGGCAAATAAAATTCGACAAGGAAATAGATACAGAATAGAAAGTCTTGGCTCGCCTGCAATATCAGACGGATTATGGAACAATGTATCTACCACAACTGACACTGGTTACACCGCAGGTGACATATTCACAGCATCAACCAATAGCACACACGAGTTTTCATTAGATAATATGTCCGATGGAACAGATGGTTCTATTCAGCTAGAAGTGGGTAATGGATTATTGGCGGGTATGCAAGTAAGATATCTGGAAACAGACTCTACATATTCCCCAAGCAACTTAACTCATAATACTGTATACTTTATTCATTCTGTAAATGCGGGCGGACAACAAGGATCAATAAAACTAACCCTACAAGTGGGTGGTAGTCCTATAGCATTTACTAAGCCAACTATTGAAGATGTCGATGATCCAAATCGAACAGTTAGAAGTGCTGATAATTTTAAACTGGTGTTAGAGGGATATGACAATGGGGAAATTAGAAATGTAACTATGCCATCAGGAAAATTCGCCACTGAAGCTGAAGGCTTAGACCCAGATGAATTAAACTCTACATTATTGTACACTAAAAAAGTAGACCCCACTGGGGCTATAGGTGATGATCTACAAAATGATGATGAGTTTTGGAGTGAAAGTGGGTTTTCGTTATCTACACCATTTTATCCAGTATTTCCAGATAACTTTGGTGGAGTTCAGTTTGAAGGATATCTAGAAGATGGATTTAATCCAACATTCGAAACAAATGGATTTCTTGTAGTGGAGCAAGACTTACAAGAAGATGGGACAGATAATAATTGGGAACTTATCAAAGGTGTTAATACTGATAGATTAAGACCAATATATCCAGTGTCTTGGGGAGTTGACCCAAATGATTCTAACAAAACAAGACTTACATTTGGTAGTAATGGAGAAGACATAAAGAGACTTGCAGTAGGTATGCTAGTTACAGTAAGGCCTGATGAACACGCTGCCGCACAAGCCGCAAGTGATGCCGATCCAAACGATCAAGCACTATTTAATGCAGTAAATGATGTTGGAAAGGTGTCTCGAACAATATCTTCTATAGATGTTGAAAACAACTTTATTACTGTACAAAAAATGCAATATATTGATAGTAGTGGTAATACACAAAACGCTACTGCAAGTTCATCTTTTGATCTTACCATTGAGTGGAGCATGGGTGGAAGCGACAGAATAAGTTTTCCGACAACAATATCTAAGCCAGTTGGTAGAAGACGAAGAGTAAGAATTACTTGTTGGTGGCCGCAAAGAAATCTGGGCAATAGAGATTTAGGGCAGTCAGATAAGGTATTTTCTGATATTTCTAGCAATAGAACCAATCTGAAAATAGGAAACTTTTATAAAGGTCAAAACAACCAAGATTTTAGTAATAAAAAATATAGTTTCCCATTCTATAGAGATAGAAGAGCAAGTGCAACACAGCAAGAATCTCAAAATCAAATTAAAGTTGAGTATACTGCAAGAAACATTTACGAGCCTGTTAGATACGCTAAAGATACTACAGACTACTATGACGCAACAACATATGGAGCCGAGGGTAGAATGGGGGTAATTCCTCTTGAGTTGGGTCCCAATGGTCTGATGAAATACTCTACGATAGGTAGCGATTTAGATAAGCCCTTTGAAGTAAAGCCTCCACATAATAATATTGCATTCATTGGTAATGTGGGTGATATAGTCATTACACATAATGATTCAACTGGAACATATCACGCATTTAAGATAACATTTAATGACTTAAATGAGGGAGCCTTCTTGGTTGATTCTAGTTACTCAACGGTCACTGGTATAGCAGAGGGCACAGTTCATAGAGTTTTACTTGTTAGAAATAAAGGTCTGCATGGAATATATTCTACTACACACGATGGTTCTGATCATACTTTGACTCAACTGTCTACAAGTGATGCATCATATTCTTATCATGTCAATCAAGTTAAAAAAGAAGATTTTATCTATAAAGTCGAGTATGATAATATAAGTTCTTTAAACGAACATTTATATTCTGGTCGAAACCGTACTTATGCACCCATGAACCAGATTGCATTTAAATTAGAAACTATTGATCACGAAGATACCCGCAATCCAAGTACAACTAGTGCGAACTTTACAGTTTCTGCACACCCTCAAGCAAGTGGGGGTGTATTCACAACATCACAGGCTCTTTCTACGAATAACGGCATAATATTAGCATATTCATCAAAGGGTCTAAACGATAGATCGGCTATAACAGAGTGTACAGATGTTTTTGGTCACGAAGTTTCAGCAACAGCATCCGCTCCAACTAATGTACTTACACTAAAAAGTGTAGAAGGTATAAGTGGTGGCGATATAGTTTATCTAGATGGAACTATTCCATATAGTGAAACTGATCCAACTATTGTTGGAGTTGTTAACGGTGGAGCAAAAACAATTACTCTTGTTAATCAGAATGGAAACGTGAATATAACTAAAGAAGCCCCTCCAGGTACAACCATAGTATTTGTGCCTGCAACAGCAGGTCCTGATAGTGATGGTTGGGCCAAGCAAAATAAAGAATATTGTGTGACTCCACTTAATACCGCTCCACCTTGGGCAGGTACAACTGAAGGTCTAGAGACAACAGATAGCAATCCAAGCATAGTTGCAAAGCAATTAAAATTTACTGATTTGACTTTCTTAGATGTCCCTACAAACCAAATTTCTGATCTTTCTGGAACGACACTAGCAAACGGATATTTTGATATAACTTATAACGACTAAGCAACAGTTAAAATTCTGTAAGTACCAACTCCATTATCATCTATACCACTGTGAGTAGACGCATTGTAACTTAGATTTGCTACTCCACCAGATACTGTAGGTGGCTGTATACCATTATCACCCTTAACCAGAATATAATAAGTCTCCCCATTAATGTTTATTGGTATGGTGTGCGTATAATCTGCAATAAGATCGTTTCCGTAGCTACCTTGAACTGTTTTAAATGCGCCCGAGTCAAAAGCATCTTGTGCAGTATTTGATAGTATTATTTTTGGTGAACCAAGAGCAAGTCCACCGCTACCTGCGGTAAGCGTACTACCATTGACTGCGGCTGTAAATACGCTACCTTCTTGAACTAAACCTTGAACTCCAAGCCCCGCCCAATCTCTTCCAACACCAACACTGGTAATTGTAAACTTCTCTCCTGCAACAATATCTGCAAAAGCAGTACTTGCTTTTCTTTGGAATATAAAGTTTTGCGACTGTGCTAAAAGAGACTCAGTTTTTAAAGCAGGGAAAGATAAACTTCCTATCGTATTTGCCGGTTGAGCCCCACCGCCTCCAACTTCAGACCAAGGATTGCTTGGATCAGTAAATGCACGAATTGCTCTGTCGTCAGCAGGGTTTAAAATATATAGACCGGGCGCTTCTAATGGTTTAACAAAACCATTGGTGCTTGGTATTGCGCCAAACGTCTTAGCTGTTGCCTCAAATTGTGCAAGTTTAACTTTACCATTACCAATGGTAGAAGTAGAAGAGTTTGCTTTGAAGTAACTACCAACTATGTATGTATTAGCTGTTGTATTCGCTATAGTATTCCATCTTAACTGTGTATCTACAACAAAAGTAAAGCTAGAATGAGTTCCAGTACCATTAGGCGATATTTCAATTATAGAGTTAGCAGATTCGGCAAGACCTAAAGTTATCTCGTCTCCATTTACCGCTTGAACATAATACACACCTTCATTGACAATACCAGAAATATTATTGTCGCCCGCTTCATTTTCGAAATACTGTACCTTATCATTGACGACAAGACCATGAGAAGCACCAAGATTTATTTCATGCGAATTCGAATCTATCTGACCAGTTGAAAATGTAAATATTCCGTCATTGTTAGGCCCAATATTAGCAACACCTAAACTTTCTATTCGGTAAATCTTTCCAGTAACAATATCCGCACTACCAGTAGTTAGTTCAGGTGAAGATGACAGAATAACATTCGAACCTACAGAATCCCATTGACTTTTAACTACATTCCCTAACTCTACAATTTCATATGGCTCACCTACAACCAATTGACCGAAAGGTGTGTTTCCGCCTATTGTTACTGTGTGTTGTGCATCTCCATTATTAACTATTCTAACAGTACCATCAAACCTAATACCAGACTCTGTGCCTTCATTAGAAAAATCGTCTGGTAAATATGTAAGAATTGTTTTTGACTTTTTAGCAGGTAAACTACTTAGATTTTGCTGAACTACTGATGCTCTATCAAAAGGCTCGTTAAGCACTTCTTCATCTAGGGTGCTACCAGTAGTCGCTGTTCTTTCTACATACAAATTCTTTAGATTGTCTGTCGTAACTTCATCATTTCTAGTGATGGTCATGCTACTAACATCACTCATATCAAGTAATTGTTGTGTTGTAATATTTTCTAACTGAAAGCGTCTATCGCCATCACTATTCACAACTTTATGACTATAACTTACTCCTTTATTGAGGGATACGATAGTACCCTCAGTGAAAGCAACTTTAGCTTTACTGACATTGGTAAACGCTGTCCATCCCTCACCATCAACGAAAACTGAAGTGAAGTCTTCTCTACCGATAACCTCTAATGCGGCTCCACCTGCACCAGACTCTCCTGCACCAGAAGCAATTGCAGTAAATATATCTCCAACATCAGCACTAGATAAATCTGAGCCACCCACAGCTACCCAGTTGCGAGGGTTTAAAGTGTCACCAATATTAGTTATTCTATATCGCTTGCCGGGTACAAATGAACCATAGAATATTGGAGTGTCGTCAGTAAAATTTGGATTATTTATAAGCGCAGATTTAAACTGAGTGTTACCTATGAATAGCTGTATGTCTCTACTTATTCCTGTGCCACCAAGATTATCAAGTGCGTTTCTATCTGAAACAACTGATGAACTTTCTTGTAAATTTAGATTTGTTACAAAACCTTGTGCCATTATACTTTACCATCCATTTTTACTTCCCAACCTCTATTTTCTATGGCTTGAATTGTAGAATAAATTGAATTTGGGTCTGTGCTATAACTAGTATCTAACTGAATAATCTGAGTGTAATTTAATCCAGTTGGTGTGTTGCTAATACTACCATCAGCAGGATTAGTCACGGCAACCATTATTTGATTTTGCAAATCAACATAGTACTTTGCCGAATCTGGTACGAACTGTCTATTGTTAACTGCTGTAAGTACATCTTCAAAAAATGCTTTTATTGCATTCCAATCTGAACTGTTCTTTGACTGAAGTTCAGGGAACCTGTTATTCTTCAAATCAAGAGAGTGAAAACTGATTGCAGATGAAAAATTACCAGAAGTATAACTAGACAAATTATTGAAACTAAAGTCATACTCTTCACAATCTGAGATACCAGTCATTGACGGTATAGTTCCCACCAACTGATTATTGTTTAATAGTATTTTTGATATAGAAGTGCCAGCAATTATGTTAGGGATATTTCCAGTCAGCGTATTAAAAGACAAATCTATTTCTTCGAGACTAGTTAGTCCTGTTAGTGTAGGGACATTACCAAAAAACCCTAGACTAGTCAAATCTGTGCCATCAGTAGCATTGAACTGAGTAGAATTTCTTCTTGCGACTAATCCAGTACCAAAATCTTTTGGCTTTTCACTCGCAGGGAAGTTAGCATCAACATTACTGGAATCATGTTCTGATGGTAAAATCTTTCGAGCATACATTCCATAATCATTAACGAAAAACGGAGTACCGCCAGCACGAATAAGACCATTTTGAGTTGCTTCAAAAGTCACGCCTTCATACCATTGCCAGGGATTGTCTGATAGACCTTGTCGATTCCAAGGCGTATTGACCAAAAATCCGAGCATCGCCGGGTATGACTTCATTACTCTATAAAAACAACCTTGCTCTAAATCGTGTACTTCTTGTGTATTTGATTCATCACTTCCTCTGAATTTATCACCTACTTTGGGCGTAGACCCTGTACCAAATTCTGCGCTATTTGCCACCCAACCTAAGTCTGTCCAATCTTGAGTTGTGGTAGTTCCTAAGTCCTTGATAATATAAACAAAGTGTTGAACAACTTGATTAGCGGTCAAATCTCTGAACATAAAAAGATCACCCTCTTTAACATGAGTTCCGTGCTGAGTTGCGTTGTTGTCTAAGTCTGCACTATTAGAAGGTATACCACCAAATTCCCAATTGTATGTTCCATTTGGTATAATTTTATCAACTACAGCCGCATTACTAGTCGCATATTCTTGAGCAGTTGTATCTAACCCTCTATGTGTCGCTAGTGATGTGGCATGAGAAGAATTGCCACTAATATCGCCCTCTGTAGTATCATTACCCGGGTACCAACCCATATCTTCATACTCAAATGTCAATAGTTTTATCTGATTTGGGTCACTAACTACATTCATCTGAACTGACCCAACATTAGCACCAAATGCATCTTTTTGTACTTGATATATTCCGCCCTTTTTCATCGACTGAAATGGAACAGAAATTGACGAGCCTGTCATTAGTATTTTTTCTAGGTTTGTCATTCCCGCCAAACTTGGTATTGCGCCTACATTACCACCAGAAATAGATAACTCTTCTAGAGCGGCTAAATTACCAAGAGGGAAAGTAATGACATTATTAACATCATCAGAGTTTACCAATCTACCGCCACCCCAAGGCGAAACATCTATATCTAATTTTAATAGAGAATTTTGAACTGTGGATAACGCTTGCCCAGTTCTACCTGAAGTTCCATCAACACCCCAGAAATCACTATATGCGGCAACAGGAGACAATGTATCACCATCTCTATTTCTTATAGTAATGTACTTTAACTTGTTGTCATTTAGATCGTTATTACCTGCATTAAATGTGTTGTTTGCAAATGTAAAAGCAATCCCACTTAAATTGATCAACTCTAAAGTTTCTAAATTAGGCTTATCGTTAAATGCTGATGACAGATCACCTGTACCACACAAAACATTGCTGTGAGATATACCAAAATCATGGAACTTGAAAGAGGTCAATGCTGTAAGATTTTGAAATAAATTGTGATCTACATTTCTTAACGCTTCTGTTGTGATTGCAGAATCGATCTTATTACTATCAAGACTTAATCCAGATAGCTGAGTGTTTCCACTAAAGTTTGGTATATTGGAAAAAGTATCGTGATAATATACAGTATTTTTAAGAGAATTAGTATCAAATTTAACTGATGCTTGCCAGTCAGACTCTTCTTTTTTACTGGCTGTAGAATTATCTCTATATGGATAATTAGAAGTTTTAAATGGATTTGTTCTCATGTCTAGACCTTCCAATCGAGTGCTATCTAATACTTCATTTGGAATTATTGTATAAGAACTATTACCTACTTTGTATACCTCAACACTTTTCTCTTGCCCGTCATTGCCATTTCGTTTATATGGAGTGCCATCTGCGTTGACTCTAACTAATTCGTGATGAGTACCAACCATAGTACCACTATACGAAGTAATTGCAGTACCACCCGGATAAGTTTTTAATGTGAATAACGCACCACCACCACTAGTAGTAGCCACTTCATATATGGTGTTATTGGCACCCGGGATTGCTGATGACGATGTAAGTTCATTGATGCCTCCGGCAAGAGTATTGGTGCTATCAACTCTTTCCCAATACTGAACATAGTCTCCTGCTTGCAAGCCATGATCAGTAATGGTGAAAACGCCGGCACTGGTAAAAGTGGAGGGTTGCGTAGCAGGAGCGAATTTTACTATTTGACTAGGCCCACGAACAATTGGAGCAGTACCACCATTAGCATTAATACTACCATAACCAGGTGCAGGACCAATTCTTTGACTGTCACTCGTTCCTGCGGGCTGACCAAAGAGTAGTTTTTCAAGATTTTGTAATCTAGTAAAATCTATATTTACTACATTATCGCCTTTTAATGATTCTCTCAAATCCAAAAAATCTAAAGTTGTTGGCAACCTACTAAGTATGTCGTCATAACTTACTTCAAACTGGCTCGTCTCTGGATTAAAAGAGTTTGTGTTTTCTGAAGATAGATTATTACCTTTCATTCTAAGTCTTTTTAGAACAGGAGCCTTGACGTTAAAGTCTGGTAAAATTGGAAGAGCATTTCCATTAAAATTTAGACTAGTAAGATTTAGAAGTGTGGGAAGACTATATGTATCTATATTCAGTCCAAACTCGTCGCCAATTTCACCTTCACCAGTAAGTCTTAAATAGTTAATTTTTTCTGGAATATAAAATATCTTAAAGTTAGAGACATCAGACAAGTCGGTCTGATTGTATCGTGCGGCTTTATTACCATTCTCTAAACTATCACTATCGTCTACTGCGGTTGGTGAAGAATCTAAAACTTCCACAGTATTTGCAGGATCATTCGGAAACTGTCTTTCAAATGTTACTGGTATAGTTCCTATACTATCGAATAGAAAGCCTTGACTACCATCAGCTTGCTGAACATCTTTGTTTACTCCAACACGAAAATCTAGTGCATTACCAACACCTGGAGCAGGCATACCAGACAAAGTTATCGGCAAGCCCTTTACAGCAGGTACTTTTTTATACGCACCGTTTATATACAACTCTATGATGTGTGTAGGTTGCTCTGATCTATACTTTTTAACAAGAGGTGCTGTAGTTAAACTTAACGAAGATACCGATAAAAACTCTCCATTGTTTTTTAACTGACCACCATATAAAATATGATCATCTGGGTTTTGTGGAGCAACACCCACAGGAGACCAAGAAGAAACTCTAGATGTTGATATATCTGCCGATACATAATTCCAGTATTGATACAGTGTGAATGTACCGCTTCCAAAACTTGTTATTGTGCCACCATTAGTTGCATCTGCACTAAGTGTGAATGTTTTAGGTTGAGTATCAGTCTGTGCTATAACTGTATAATTACCATCATTAAGAGTTGACTGTGACCCGCCTATGGTTAACTTATCACCAACAGAAATTTCTACTTCAACACCACTAGCATCCTGAAAGACTGTATTAGCAGTAAAGACAGTATTGGCTATTGATGCAACAGATGATGGGTCTATTGTTTTTTGAACACCATTAGTATCGAAATTTGTAAAATTGTATTTAATCGCACCCGCTACCAATCTATCGTCTAGATTCAAGTTGAACTCTTGAGCAACTGGTGTTATTCCTGGTCCTGCAGTTGCACTAGGGATATCTTCAATTATTGAACTAACTTCAGCAGACGCACTGACTAGGTTAGATAGTATTTTATCTTGGTTATCAGTTAACCCAGAAACCAAGTGCAACTCGTCTAAGTTAATTATTTCAGTAAGGCCAACATTCTTAATGACGTTAAGATCCTTTGGGTTTAGACCCAAATTGTTTAGTGCGAGAGTCTTATCTTCGACATCACCTAGATCGTTAGCTATATTAAGACCGTAAATAAAAGGCATTATTGTTCCTTACTGGTTAAAGATAGTTGTATATTACCATTTCCAAGAGCAGAGTCTATCGATGTTGCTGTTATAAAGACTCCTTTATTATTTAGTGCGCCTCTTTGAATACCCTTTCTATCTCTAGCAAATACATTATCTAATTCTACTGTTGTTGTATCATTAGCATCCACAAATATGGAGTAAATTATATTACCCGGTCTCAGGGGATTTAATGTTGAAAAGTCATATCTACAGGCAGAGGTTAAATCACTTTTTATAACATTAAAAGCACTTGGTGTTTTATTATTAGCTGAAGATTGTGGTTGCACGATAGATATAGATGTATTCCAGTTATCATCTTCTGTTAAAAAATTAGGCGTATGAGTTCTTATCTCTCCAGTCTCACTAATCTCTTCAATAACAACACAGTTTATACGAGAAAAGTCTGCAAGAGCAAAAACTGGATATAGTGGTTGCGTATTGAAACTTACCGCTTTAGATATTTTAAATGATTTATTTTGAAATCTTTCTCTTTCATCTTCTGTCGCTGTTGCGGAGGCAAATGTTGTTGCTCTCCAATCATCTTTTATGGTTATAGTTTTGGTTTGTATTACAATCTCTGCAACTCCGTTAGTGAGTGTATTAAAATGCCCAGTTGAGGAATCACCTGCGGAATCATTGTCTATAAAAACATAAGGTTTGGCATCAGACCCAACTGGTGGATAAACCACTTGACTCTGAAACTTAACTGGTGAACCACCAGTATTACCCACACCAGAATTTAGAACCGCAAAGTTAAATCCAACTTCAGAAACATCTGGTACGATTTCAGTCACCGATGGAGCAGAGTCCGCAAATACAATCTTAATTCTATTTGAACCACTATCTGGATCAAGCACATCTCTATCTATAGATTCTACCACATAAGTATTTACATCAACATTACACTCTACTGTGGATGCGTCTCCATTTGCATTGGCTTCACCTGCGTGAGATTTAGGAGTATTGGTACTAAGATTTAATCTTGGATCGATGTTTAATCTATTACCATAAGAGTCGTCAGACTCTCTTTCTACAAGTCTTGTACGAGCGTTAAATCTAGTTCCATGATGAGCATATTCAATAGTAGGAAACTCGTCTCTATCAAATTGAACTAGTTGACCATACTTATTAAACTTCACTTCTGGGTCTTCATCAAGATTTCTTGTTGAATCGTCAGGTCCGATTGGTTTGTGTGGAGTAACGCCTACCGAGAACTCAGCAAAGTGTTTTAGACCAAAATTAGAGCCAGGATCTTGAGCATCTGGATTTAAAAAATGTATTTTAAACTTATTACTGTGTATTGGAACGTCAGAAGCAACAACAGTATGATAAGAAGATAATACTGCATTAAAAATTCCACTCTCATCTGTTGTGGATAAAGTAGACGATCTGAAATCAGAAGAGTTTAGGATTCCTGTGGCTGATTCGACTGCCTGTGAGTCAACTAGATCATATGCATTTTCTTGATTGCCACCCCTTCTCTGAAGAAGATTACTAGTTTCACTATCCACATATCTACCATAAACCCCATTTGCTATAATGTGTGCATTTTTATCAGACGGGTTGTATTTGTAAATAAGATTAGCACGTTGATTTAAAGCATTTCCACCTGTTGATGTTTCTAGTGTGAGTTCAGTCTCACCAGTACTGGAAGACTGATTGTTACCGAAATATTTAATAACATAATCAGTAGCACCTATTCTCAAAGAGTCACCAACTTGAAGAGAGTCGAAGCTAGTGGGAAACTCTCTTAGTAGAGAGATTGTCATTCCGTCAATGGTAGTACCAGATACTCCTAAAGCACCACCAGATTCCGTTCCATTAAGAGTTCTTAATGTAAAGCTAGTTTTGCTGGCTAAAGGATTGCTGACAAGATAGTCGCCTGCTTGCAAATTAGCCGTTCCAGAGTTAACTCCAGAAACTCTTACATAAGAACCATTTGGTACAGGACCATAATCCTTTATGTCGTTTGTTATTGTAATTGTACCAAATGCGTCAATGCTAAGGCTACCTGTTATTGGATTACCTTCATACATATCGTCTACTTGAAAATTATTTGGAGCAGTAATGCTACCAATGGCTAATACCGATCCCGTGGCATTGACTTTAAATCCATGTTCTGTATATGTTTCACCAACAAGAAAATCATTAAATCCTAAAGTACTATTTGTTCTTGCTGGCTGTACTGGAATGATTGCACTATTGCCAGTTAAATTTCCACCTGTTGAATATTGTAATTTTAGTGTTCTTGATTTAGGATTTCTACCATTCATTCTTATTGTTGGAGAATAGTTGAAGTGTACACCTTGTGGTGAACCTAAAATTTCTTCAAAATCCAGTCTACACGACTTATCAGAAGTTACTGATAATGTTGATGGGTAACTCTTTTTCTGATTGATATTAGGCGTTCCTACAGTATTTTTAATATTTTCTTTTGGAAGAATGCCCAAAATAGGAGTTCTTGTGTTGAACTGTTTAGTGTCTGCACTTACTGTCGATAGACGCAAAGTACCCTCATCGCCACCATCGATGTAGCAACTACTACCATACTTGTAAAGAAACATTGGGGCACGAATGTTTTCTGTGTTTGCAGTATGAACTAGATATCTGAATCTAAAATCTGGATTTTCTAATACTGGCTCACCAAGACCGTTTTCAATCACAAACGTATGCATAAGAACCCATCTACACTCACCAACACCAATTGGCACATACGCATAGAATTTTGCACCGATAGCACCATACCAAGAAAATTCTATCTTGTACATCGTAACATCTTCAAATCCAGTTAGAATGTAACCAGAAGGTCCGTTACCATCAAGACTATCGCCATTAAATTTATTTCTAGGTATGATTGTTTCCCAGAGTTCTTCAGTCTTACCAATACCCTTTATTCTTACTGGATTTTCTCTTGGATTATTAGATTGATAGTTCTCTGGTGGTGTGAGTCCTTGCCTGGTCAGCAAGTCGTCTGGCATTTTTTTAGTGCTTCGTCTAACGATGTTGAACGTGCTACCCTTGAGTTGAAACATATACATATCGGTGTCGTTAGCACATCCCCACTCAGCAGTTTGGTCCTGTCTGTTTTTGTCACCTGCAACAACTCTAGTACCAAATGTAAAGCCACTTACTCGACCTGGTTGATATCTAAAAGTTCTCTTACTCTGAAGAACTCCATAATATTCAACCAAAGAACTTCTACCAGGTCTAGTTGCTTCAGTGTCTGCCAAGAACGCTCTTATTAAAAAGAACTCACCAAATGCGGGATATCCTTGTCTTCTAATCTCTTCACCACGAGTTTCATCTACCCTATTTACTTCAAGTTCTTCAGTATCGCTAGTGACTCTAGGAAATGGGAAAGGAAGTCTGTCTTTAATTTTGTCGTATGCTACTGTCCATCTTTCTATAGCATCAAAGGAATCTTGGATATTTGATCGGCTATACTTAACATCGAATGGATTAAGCATACCAGTGCCAGACCAACTTAATGTATTGCCTGTAATAGAAATTTGTAAATCATCAGATACAATTTCGTCAAGGTCATTTATTACACTAGCATCTTCTCTAGAGATAAAGTGCGTCTTTGCAAATTGTTCTTGACCCTCTGCAACCCAAAAATCGTAAAGATATCTTCCGACAGCAATAAAGTTCATATATGCTATCATATAACTAGAGTCTGGTTCGTTTCTATTTAACTCTTTAGGTCCTGCAGGGTAAGAATATTGTGTGGGGAAACCTTTTATGTATAATGCTTGCTCGTCAGATCCCTCGTAAAATCTGACACTTGATCTTCTGCCATAAACTGGGTGTTCTTTATTATACCACTCGTATGGAGATTGGTTTGTGCCTGTAAAGAAATCACTAGCATCCCAGTTATCTTCATCAAGACCATAGGTTGCAACATCAGAGAAAAGACTTAATTGCTCTTCTGCTCGTTGCACACCAAGCAAAGAAGAACTAACTTCAGAGAACTCTTTAAATTGTTCTTCAATAGCGATGGCGCCACCGCCACCAGGGTCCATTGAATTATTAACGTGAACGCTTAACGCATTAGCTGATAATAAAGTCCCGGTGGCTACAGCATCATCTTCAGTTACAAGAGGATTACCGGCATCATCAAATAGTAATGTACCGTCTACATCTATAAGTTGTTGGAATACCTTTGTGACTGGAGCCGGTGTTTTGTCGAATCCAATCTTTATTTGCTTTGCCATATACTATTGCTCTTCCCATGTTACACCCAAGCTAATTTCGTCAGTGTTTGTACTTGCTGTATCTGAATCTACAGCGAAGTACAAAGTGTCTGCAATGTCTGTTAGAGGGAACGACAAATATTCCTTATTGTAGTCGAAGTATGTGTCAAGGTCAAACTGTTCTGTACCAGATCGCAAGTAAAGCGTAGCAACATTCACACCAGTATTTGGAATAGGTACAACACTATTGGATGCAATTTTAACAGAACTCAGTCCCTCTTTCTCGTAAGCAGTCTTGTACACAGTAGTCGAATATGCGACTTTAGTGCCATCTGCTAAGAACTTACAATCTGGCATAAATGTACTACCATTCACTAGTGTAACAGAGCCTTCATAGCTTTCAAGCAACTGGAAATAGTAATTGTCGGCTTCTCTATGTAGTCTACCAAAAACAGTGATAAACTCTGAGCCTATTCTTCCTCTAAACCAACCATAAGTCCCTTCACCATTATTTAGGTAGCCTCCACTATTGTTATTATTTATTGGCAAGAAATTATTACTGGTGTCGATATCAAAGTCTGCTGTCAGAGTGAAAGTACCAGTTGGATTATCATTGGTTTGGAAGGTTGGTGTCTTCTTGAAACGAAGCCTTACATTGGTATTATCAGTAGTCAAGTTGGCAGTAGAAAGTTTAGTTGGATATACCTGAACTCTGTTTCTTACAGCATTCTGTTCACGAGTGCTAAGAATTGTTTTCTTGGTTTCAATGCCATATACGGAAGCCGATCTATCAGCTAGTAAACTAACTCCAGTTAGTGTAGTAGGTGTACCAGTCAGATATACTCTACCCGCTTCAGTCAGTCCCGTACCAGTAGTTTCAGCCCAACACGCTTTAATGTTCTGATCTAAAGCATTATCAGTTTTTAATTTTGCACCAATATAGAATGTTGGATCAATGAGTTTACGATGAGTCAAAGTACCAGTAATAAGACCTGCAGTTCGAGCAGTCGTAGTTGGGTTACCTGTAGTAAACTGACCATCACTTAGCTGTATTGATGTGTCGCTTGCTCTAGTCTTAACTCTATAGATTCCATCAGCAATATCAATATTAGTATTTTTAACCTCAACATATTCGCCTAATGCTGGCGCAGGACTCACTAATCCAGTTATAGTACCAGTACCATTAATTGCCGCACTACTCAAGTCTAGAGTTGCTACAGGGTATGTCTCTGTAACTTCTAGATATGGAGTTGCATTTGTTTCTGAATCAATAGTATCAGTAGAGACTGAAGTGGGTAAATCTACAATAGCAAATCTCTTGCCTCTAGCAGATACTGTGTCATCGTTGTTATGGCTGTATAGACGAACAGTACCACGGTCACCACCATCGATGTAATACGAAGCACCATACTTAACAATATTGTGCGAATTAGTTTGATAGTCACTTTGATAAGTAGTGTCTTCACCATCACCTAGACAGTATTCTGATCCACCACCATAAGTAGTGTAAGTAATTGGTAGTGTTGCGTTACCAAGAGATGCAATCTTCAACTGATTCGATGCTCTTAGGTGATGTACTCGTACCCATCGTGCTTCACCGTTACCGACTGGAACATATGCTAAGAACAATGCACCAACAGCACCATACCACGAGAACTCAATTTTAAGCATCGTTACTTTAGTGAAGTCATATCTGTATAAACTGTTCTGATATACTGGTACGCCAGGTATTTCTGTAAAGTTTTCACCTGGTCTAACTGTACCTGTAGAACCAGTAGCAACATCACTGTATACACGAGTTCTCTTACCTCGTGTATTATTAAATGCCTTATCTGTGGCTTGACCTGAAATACCATCTAAAGCATCGTGGCTAAATCTTGAACGAGGTACACGATACTCGTAAACGCCCCAGTATTCTGGTTTAACATTATTCTTAATCCAGTTTACATATTCTGGATAGAAGTTTATATTGTCAATCTGTGATCTAATGATATCAACATTCTCTGTGCTACCTGGGTTTAGTGCTGTATTGACGAATCCAATATAGCTATTTTCCATACCACCATCAAGTAGATTATCATTGATAGCATACATATATGGGAACATTGCTCCTCTTGGAACAGCACCAGTTACAGTAGTCTGACCAAGTGTTCTAAATTCTCTCTGAGCATTTAGGCCAGGGTTTACACCAACTGTATATCCACTAGCATTGTTCACTAGAGTTTGATATGTAGTATCAATTTCTGATACAAAATTTGATCCATCAGCATTATTACCTATACTAGAAACAATATCATAATCTTTAGGGAATATAAATGGAACAACAGTGTCTATATAGAAAGTACCAACTGTAGTCGCATTGTTAATATCTGTGTCGCTTAAACGTACAGAAGTAAATGCATTATTTACTGGAGTTCTATCCTCTTTAACCAAAGTAAACTCGTTACCTTTAGGACCTATTACTCTACGAACTCTTAAAACTTCTCCTTTGAAAATCTTGATACCAGAAGTTTCACCACATTGTAACTCAGTAGCAGTACCTGTCCAACTAATTTTAACGTGCTGACTAAAAGTAACCGTACCTTCTGTTAGCTTGAATACAGCTAGTGCCGAATCAGCACCAATCGCACCAGATATTCCAGTAGCAATTGCTTTAACTGGTTTAGAGTCTTTCAAAAGAGATGGATCGTACACAGCCCCATGAGTATGCACCAATCCATCACGAAGAACAACTAAGTTGCCTGGGAAGCCTTTGTTACCAATTTCTATCGCAGTTTGATTTTCAGTCGTGAAGTTGCCTATAATTTTATCGGCAAGATTTTTAAATAAACCACTATCATCAGAAGGATTAGTGCTAACAATTTCTGCACTGGCGCCAAATGCTCTTAAATCTTTTGCGATAATGTCTCTTAGGTAAGCGTGTCTTGAAATTTCGCTTAGAGTTTCTGCCGCACCACTACCTACAGTCTGCGAGTAAACTGAAAGACCAGTACCACGAACAAACATAGAAGCATTGTAAGTAGTTTCAGCGTTACCACCGCCAGCCAAGTCATTCTTATAACCATCAACGATATATCCAACATCACGTTGACATTTATTCTTAATAACTTCTTGTAGCTGTGCTTCAGTCAATCCTGCAAATGGTGCTAAAGCAGTTCCAGTGACATTACCACTAGTACCACCTGATTGATTCGAACCGACTCCACCGGGCATGGTATACTTAATTGTTTCTGCAACCACAGTTCCACTAAAAGAATTACTGATAGTTGCATTACCATTCGCTACAAAAGTATGACCAACAAAACTAGCGGCATTTATTCCACCCACACCGCTAAGATTATTATTGCCTGCTAGAACTGTATAAGTTTTACCTGATTCTATAGTGTTTATTGCTGTTGCATTCGTTCCATCAAAATCATCTGCTCTTTTGACTGTAACATAGTAAGACCAGAAGTTTCTTTTGGTTGTCATAAATGTTTCTATTTTTTCACTTGCAGATGTTCTTACACCATAATCAGTGGGAATTACAACATCAAATGTATTATCATATGTTGGGTCGACACCATCACCTGCTGTGCCAGCCGCATTACCGAAAGAGTTAGCAACAGTTGTTTGTAGTGCTTGAAGTCTTGTTAAACCATCAGCAGATAAACTTAGAAGCGTGTTATGATGAATAGTATCGAGAAGAATTTTATGAATAAGCGACTCAAATTGTGAGATTCTTGGGAATACGCCAACCTGAGTGCCAACACTCCAAGTGCCTGTCGCCCCACTAGATAAGCCAAAGTTTGTTGTGTTCCACTTAGTATGTGCATCTCCACCATATTCAAGATCGAGCAAGAAATTATCGATCCAGTAATCTAAATCACGTTTACACTTAGCTTCCATCTGCTCTGCTGATACAAGATAGTCGGTTGTCGATGTAACTGGATTACCGCCAACATGATATGCTAGTTCTGCGTTATAGGCAGCCGCTAAATCGGCATAAAAGACGCTAGTTGAAGTATATGTTTTACCGCCTGCGGTTTGTTGGTTAGAAAGAGTACCTCTGGCATTAATTCTAGTACTATGTGCGTAGCCCGCAATCATTTCTGCACCACTAGTTGTAACAGCCGCATCACTACTAACAGCTTTAGTCAATACTGCATCAACCAGTTCAAATCTTTTTTCTTTAAGTTTGCTTCTATCGCTAAGAAGAGTTTCTACTACATCGGCTCTTTCTCTTTCACCAAAACCAACTATTCTATAGTCATCTAATTGAGTTTCGCTTATTCTATCCAGACTTGAACTCTGACTTTCCTTTAGGTTCTTTTCCCCTCTTAATACAGTACCACTATCACCACCTACTCCATACGGACTTATAGGTGCGTATTGTAATGACTGTGTTCTTCTTACAACAGCGAAGTTATCCTCTTCGCCATCGTTTCTAGTTTCCCAATAGTATCCATCATACTTGTCATAGATACCAAACTTACGAACAGATGGATTTTGAGAAAAAGTAGCATTAGATACAGATGACTTGATACCGAATGTAGCCGCAGATACACGACCAGGCTGATATCTGAAAAAACGCTTAGATGTCAGTACAGCAACTTTGTTACGAGATGCTTCTACAAGCGCACCCGCTTCAGTTGGAAGATGCTTAATACCATCACCACTAACATGATATTCTGGCTTCATAGACCATTCAGATGGATTAACATCGTAGGTATTAACGTCAGCAAAGATACCAAGTGCAATCTCTGCTCTTGGAATACCTAGAAGCGATAGTGCAACTTCCGACTGTACTTTATTCTGCTCAACAACAGGGATAGAAGTCTGATCAGTTGCCATTACAACAGGAATAGACTTGTCCGCTATTTGTGCGCCGGGAGTAACTGGAGTAGTTCTACCTACGTTAACTACACTTGTGTTTTGATTAATACTTGTCATTAATTTTTCCTATTTAATAATACCTTTCGCCAATACAAAGTCGTCTACCATATTTATAGTACCAAATGCCCCTGTTGTGGCTACGCTTGGATTAGGTGCATCACTATCACCAACTGAATTGTCGTCATTGTACTTTGTACCAAAAAATCTTACTGTTACTGTATTTGGAGTTGTGTTTCTATCTATATCAGTCACAAGTCCATACTCTGAGAATATGTTAGACCCGAAACTGATTGTGTGACCATCAATACTAACATAATAGTTACCGTCATCATCAATGTGATTTAAATTGTTAACCTGACAGGTAAAGTCTACATAGTATCTATATGCGTTCATTGGATCGGTGTCGCCTGTTAAATAGACATTTTTAGCTGTCGCATCTGCGGCGTCTAATCCACTAGCATTATAGCTACCGACTGTACCCCAACTACCATAAGATGCAATGTCAGCAACCTTAACATTATGTCTATAGTTTGCTGTCCAAGCTACACCAACATGATAAGAGTTGTGTGGATGAATCTTGCCTGCGGTCGCATCACTTATCGAAGCCTTTTTCTTACTGTTAAATAATGTAGCTAATGCGCCACGAGTATAAGCCCCATCAGCATCGATCAAGTTTGATAATGAATTGTGTGTTCCACGAACGTCATCTGAATTGACTACCTTAAACTGGAATCCACCATTTTCTCGTGTAATGTTTGCATTTCCAGTATGATCTGTAAGCACAATATCTGAAAGTTTAGTACCACCGTCATTAGTGTATCCTTCAAACTGCTTTCTAGTAACGTATCCAGTAGTTGACACAGTTTCATTAACAGAGTTTCTATCTGCTGAAGTGTTGTTCTTTTGAACTAGTTTTTGGTTTCCGGCACTGTTGTATGTAAATGTTACGCCCACTTTGTTAATTGGTGCGCCAACTTTTGTCCAGTCTGTATTACCAACTTCTCCAATCTCATATTTCTCACCAGGTATCAAATATGAACTTTGAGTAGCAAATTTTTGTGCGGGACTACTAGTGTTTGTATACGAAACTGTTGTCTGTGCATTAGCATCTAGTTGTTCTGGTCCTGTCTTATTACCATATTCTTCTTCTGACTGTATTTCAATAATAGTGCCATCACCAGTATTATTCTGGAAGTATCCACGAATAAGTTTAGTTCTGTAAACTATATCACCCGAAGAAGTGACAGAATCTTGAGTTAAGTCAAACACATTACCATTTTCTTGATATATGAATGGATCACTCAAGAATATACCACCAGGACCATCTGTTTCTGATCTAATCTGACTTCTCAATATATTAACAGAATCATAGTCACTGTTAAGAACATCAGGACTTTGTAAACTTTCATTAGCAGGGCCTACAAGAACATTTGGGCTACTGATAAAGAAAGTAGAACCAAATATATCAAGACCAGATGCACAATTTTTAATAACATTATTTGCCACAATAGACCCGTCTCTCGTAACTGTACAATCTATGGGTGCTGTAAAGTTTCTAAATACATTGTTGGTTATCATTGTGTTCTGACCACCATCGGCAGTCAATGGTGCAAATGTTTCGTATCTATCAGTTATACCACCATTAGTAACTTCACAATTACTCATTTTAAGATTGGTCGGGCTACTTGCGTAGATACCACCACCAATCATATTAGTAAACTTACAGTTTTCTAATGTCACATCAACTGAACCAATACCAAGTCTAACCAAAACATTTGTATCTTCGTCAGTACCTTGAGCATCATCTAAAAGATATTGATTGGTGTGAGAACCGTCAATATTAATACCAGATAAAGTTACTACTGATGGCGATAAGTTACTTATTGTTCTCACCACAGAAGCATCTTTATTACTACCCACTAAGTTGCGATACCCACTCCAAGGCAACTTTTTGAGAGTGGTAAGACCGGTAACTCCAGTTAATGCAAAGTTACTAGGAACAGAAATGTTGGAAACATTATATGTTTTTGCATTAAGTGCTAGTGAGTTACTTCCAATGTCAATTTTTTGATTAATAGCATCTTGAATATCAATAGTGCTATTATGAGCAAACGAACAAGTTCCATCAATATTAACATATAGAGTTTCGGTTTCGTCAAAGATTATATCAAAACCACCGCCGTCTGCATTAAGAACATCTTGAATAGTAACGTCTGCCCAACCACGAAGATTTTTAGCATCGTCTTCAGCAGAAACTTCGCCAGATATTGTCGCAGGAAAGTGTGTAAGTGTTTCCGCTATGTATGAATTATCTAGTGAACTCTTTCCAGACCAAGAGGTATAATCAAACATATAATAATCTTTATATGCAATAGCGATATCTTTAGGACCCAAGACTGCTATAAGTTTAAATGGATTAGTGTTTATTGTTGCATCTTTTCTATACACCAAAACACCCTGATTTGCATCATTTGTTGCTATGTTTAGACTAATAAATTTATCTTCATTAAATGAATTCAATACGTCTTGCACATCAACAGCGCCCGGAGAAGTAAACGATATGGTGTTTTCCCCTACAGGGTCTGCTTGTGTTGCAGACCTTACTCCAATAGCACCAGTTTTAAGATCAAACCTCGCAACCTTATATTGGAAACTCACTACTGGCTCACTGCTTTGTGGATCAGGGAATTGTACGTCATTCTTAGAAACAGTTAATGAGGGCGGAGTATCAAATGATATATTGCCTGTGTCTCCACCATATACCCTGATTCTATCACCAGATTTAACTATTGGATTTTCGCCAGTTGGTGCAGTAAATAAATTATCTTGATCAACAACTTTAAGACTTCTCGCTCTTTTTGGTGCATTGGCATCGTTATTAGAAATGATGTTGAATGCGCCAGGTATATCGATAACGGCATCTTTAACATTACCACCATCAAAAGAAGTACTATACTTATTGAACAGCCCTTCAAAACTTGTTTCAATTGCACCATCAACAGAGGCTTGGTTAAAGAATAGGTTGTTTGATCCACTATCAATCATGTCTGCATTAATAGTAAACTGAGCGGTGATTGGTTGCCCCTCGTCTTCAACTGCAGGCACTGGTATATTACGAACGACTAGTTTCTGATTACCATTAACTTGAGTAACGCCCGCAAACTCCATGTAGTTTTCAAGTCTATCGTTTCTGGTGATTGCTGTAGGAGCATCTGGTATTCTTTTGTACTGAAAAACTGAATTAAAGTCTTCATATGTACTACCAAAAAATACCTTAGATGCCATCAATCCATTAGCGAGAAATGTTTGCGAGTCCCCAGATGGATTTCCTTTACTGTTGATGGCATTGATTATACTATTTGTATTAGTTGCTTCACCAACAACAGACGAACTGAATACAAAATCAGATATTTTCTCAGCAGTTACCTTTTTACTGACAAGTTGACCCTCATCATCAACCACAGCAAATATGTCACCTGCTGTTAAGTTGGTTAAATTGGGGAGTTCTGAAAACTTTTTTGTTGACATTTTTAATTGTATCCTTAGTAATTTATACTATTTATCTATAAGTCAGATTAAGTAAGAGATGTTCTTCTCCATGCTCTCACTACTTGATATGGTTGTAAGAGTGAGAAAGAATCAGTACCACCATTATTATTACCACCTGTATAGTTGGTGTAATAATCCGGGCCGTCATACGTTGCTCTATCTGGGTATTTACCATTTTTAGTATAGGCGTTGGGATTATTTGCTCTCGAATCTGATATACTGTGTCTATGTCTAGGCATTTGAGAAAGATTCAATGTGTGATTATAATTACCACCACTATTCACATTCTTAAATGCATTTCCAGTATTTGAATATCCACTTAGTGCCTTTCCCTGTGCATATCTTTCCCATGTGCCAGGGAAGCCAAGATTTGTGGGTGTTGTATCACCAGATGTCAAATAAATCGAGTTTACTGGATATATGAGATCAAATATGGCAGTCTGTCCGGTGGCTGTTAATCCCTCTGCTGAACTAGCAGTTGCTGTTAGTGTTCCAGTAACTTCTGCACTAGCTAAAGTAGCCTTACCGCTTGTGGCTAATGTAGTGAATCCACCAGTACTTGCTGTAGTTGCACCAATTGGAACATCGTTTATAGAAGAAAAAGTAGCACCACTTCCTAAATCTGTAGCTACCGCACTTTTCACAGCAGACAAGGCAGCGTCTGTTAATCCATCTGCTGAACTAGCAATTGCTGATAATGTTCCAGTAACAGTTGCACTAGCTAAAGTAGCCGCACCGCTAGTGGTTAGTGTGGTAAATGCACCAGTGTTTGCTGTGCTTGCTCCGATTGGAACATTGTTTATTGCACTATCTCCACCACCAGTTGCTATTAGCGCAGTAAATGAGCCAGCCGCTCTATTTGCCGCATCGCCACCACCGATTGTTGTGTTAGTTATTGAACTATTATTTCCACCAGTTGCATTAAACGTAGTAAACGAACCAGTACCCGCAGTACTAGCACCAATATTTACATTTTCTATAGTACCTGTAGATGCACCAGTGCAGTCTAGTTTTGTAAATTTACCAGTGCCTGGATTAGTATTACCTACAGTTACTCCATTGAAGACACCGCCATCTACCATAGAAACTGGTATAACTATGTCGGTAGATCCCTGAGAACTAATGTTACCGTCTCCACCTACCTGTAACGAAACATTACCTTTCGAGAATCTTAAATTAGCATGAGTACTATTTGTTGCCATTGACCAAGTATTGGTTTTATCAGTACCAGAAGTCATTTGAACAACACTTTCGACATTGCCACTATTAACTGTCTGATTCACATATAGAACACCCTCAACATCTGTGTTCTTTTTTACCTTTAAGTCAACACTACCCGATGTATCTACTATATCAAAAGTAGCTTCTTTACCTGCACTTAGACTGAAGTCACCGTCAATAGTAACATCACCAGTGTTGGAACTACTTTCGCCTGATCCGAACGTAACAGATTTTTTAGCAACATCAATTAACTCATTGGTTCTTTGTCTCCAATCACCAAATGTGTTTGAGTTTGTTATGTCTGCTAGACTAGATTTTTGTGTCATTTTGATATCTCTTTAACTGTATTCTCTAATAATGTCATGGCAGATTCTAATTTCTCTATTCTCTGCTCAAGACTCCTTAAATATTTAGCTTGCTCTCTTTTGGCAATTGCTTTATGATAAGCACTTGCATCAGTATTAATAACGCCAACGCCACTATCTGATTTCACAAAAGTTTCCATAATTATCCTGTCAACGCTATTGCTGTTATGCTATACAAATGAGGGAATAAATTAACATCGGGTGTTATATCTCTCAATTCTGGTGGCTGTAGTTCTGCCGAATTGCTATGTCTGAATACTATTTTTAACTGGAAAGTATTATATTTAGGCGGAACTGCGCTTTCAGCTAAATCATATTCATAATCTCTATAATCATAGATGTTACCAGATATAGAAAACTCTTTTGGATTAGAAAGAACAAGTTCTTCCCAAGCACTTACAATTTCAGAGTTGTCCTGTCTAACAAATCTAGAATATACATCAATCTCAGTGCCAGCAGGCCTATATGCACTTAATCTCACCTTCAAACCTTCGGCGGGCAACTCGTCTTTTAGAATAACTTCTTTAGTGACCCAAGTAGAAGTATTGTCCTCATCATCAGTTATCTTATACTCGTAAGCATTTATACTTGATAATTCCGAATCAATAATAGGCGTGACTGCTTGAAAACCATTGTTGTTCAAAGATGCTCTTAAAACAAAGTCTTCTGAATCGCCATTTCTCAATCTTTCACTTTTACTAGTAATTCCTTTAGGCTCATCAAGACAATATATATTTGAACTTTTCTCAATAGTCTTATCGGAAATTAAATCAGCACCACTTTTCTTGAATAATTCAATATCCGTAGATGTGTTAGAAGTATTATCCACCATAATTTCTGACTGGAAGTATGACAACTTTTGCACATCTGTACTAGTGATCGTTGCTGATGCTCCACTGGTCATACCATATATCTTATGAGAGTTTTCTCTAGCTGTACCATTATGCCCAGGTAATGTTGTGCTATTACCAGTTCCTGTTGCAACAAATATAGTTCCAACTTGAGGAATGACACTACCTGGAACACCAACCTCTCTCCATGCCGTTGTTCTATCAGCGCCTGCATCACCTAAATTAGTGATAGTATATGTTTTACCTGCTATAAATCTATTCGCTAGATCATCACTAAACACGCTGTTGGGTAAATTATCAATAAAATTAGTTGCTGTAGCAGAACTATTTTTAAGATGTATCTTAGATTGTTTTCTAGGATTGTAGTAAGAAACCTCTCCATAGACACACAATTGAACATTAACATTACCTGTTGTGAAGAATGGAGTATCTATTAAGATGTCTGTAGTACCTTCAGTAGCACCATCAGAAAAGTTTTCAATCTGTGCAACAATTTTTTCATTTGGATCATCGTTTGCAACAATAAACAAGTAGTCGCCATCAGCAAATGGGAAATTATCAGTACCTAAACTAACTGCTATGTTTAGTGTTGTAAGTTCTCCTGGCTGAACAACAGCAGTTGTTATGTTTCCAGATTCCGGCAAGATGTAAACAGACTCATCATTTTGGAAATGAAGAGTTTTTCTGGTGTTTACTCCACCGCTATTAGAATCACTCGCCGTTACTTTAGCGTTGTCTCGTATTGTCAAAAACTCAACATCATTAGGAACTAAATCAACAGTACCAGAAGATTCTGAGAAGTTAAATCTATTAATACAGAACTTGAGGTCTTCGTCTTGATAAGATTTCCAAGCACTATCGTTTGTTGAAGTGAATAATACACCGTCACCCCAGTCATTGACTACTGGCAATTGAGATGCTACAGCACCCTTAGACAAACTTGTTGATCCAACCTTAGCTGTAAATATCAAATACTCTGGCGAGTTACCATCTGGAATGACAACAAAACAGTATTCAGTATCCGCTTTCAATTTAACAGGATTGTCAAATGCAAATTTTGTTGCAGAAGTACCATTTGCAGACACCAATACATCTTGACTCTCTAGGTGTTTAACGCCAAATGGTAAAACTTTTGATGTTGGATAGCCATTGAGAACTTCTCGTAACTGTAGTGTCACACCAACTGAAGTATCCTTTCTCTTGAAGTACACATCAACATCACTAATGAAAGTAAAGTTTGCTCCATTTGTATCTGAGGACTTAATTCTAAATGTTTGTGCAATAGGATCAACAGTTTTTACTTGGAACTGTCTTTCAATTATGTTGGTAGAAACATCAAAATCAACCGTTCGTGTTGTGACATTAATTTCAGACTTATTGAGTGCAAAGTTGTATCCTCTATAAGTCGCTTTAGCGTAAGAAGTTGATGCTGATTCTATTGAACTGTATTGATCAACATCTACAATCTCTAAATCATTTTCACCAACAAAGAACTTACCTGCTGGCATCTCAAAAACTGCCCTTAGTTGTCCTTTACTGTTTGTATATACAGCTTTACCCTTTACTCTTCTTTCGGTTCTTAAACTGCCGAATCTATATCTACCTGTCTGATATCTAGCACTACTTCTTCTACCACTAGTATTATATTTTGCCAAATCTTTTAGAGGAATTACGTCATCATTAACATCAGTTTCGTCAAAGAAGAAATAGTGTCTAGTATTTGGTCTTAAACCTGCAACAAAAATTCTTATTGCTGTAGATGGAAGATATGGCTTCATTCTAACATCAGTTACAAAATTACCGAATGTTTGCTCTTCAGTTCTTGGTGTAGCCGTTAAACTCTGCATCTCTATACTTTCTGCGAAGTTTTGAGTACGCACCGTTCTAGTTACATTTCGTGTTCCTCTGCGGCCAGCACTTACTTCCACTTGTTCTCTTGCCCAAGATTGGTTAATAAGTCTTGGATCACCAACTGTTCCCTTCTCTCTAGTTAAGGGCATAAATTCTTGAATACCATCAACCAAATCCAATAAAGGACCTTGTAGATCAATATCAAAATTGACAGCAGGGTTTTGAATGACATCTCTGTCAGAACTAAATTTAGGATAAATGTCTGCTTGACCCTGATAACTATAATAGTTAGATACACAACTTCTAAAGTTTGTAGCATATGGTTGATCAATAATTTTAACTCGTGTTGCGTCTGGAACAAGAGAAAGAATATCATCAAAGCCAGTCTCGGCAGTAGACACATTAGCGTTTACGAGAAGTGTTGATGCAGGATCTATCTTTAAATCTACAGGGAACTCTCTGATTGCAGGCATTGCAACAGTTCTAGTTTCATCAATCGCCGAACTAAATTCTGGATCAAATAACTGCGCTCCACGAAATGACTGAAACTTATCAACTAGAATACCGTTTTTGAATCTTTCGTTGCCATCAGCATTTCTTACGATCAAAGATTTTGCTTGAACTTCAGCAAGAGATAATTGAACAATATTAGAAAGATTCTCGACTTTCATCTCAAGTTCTTCAATATCTTTCATCGTGTAAGTCTTATTCTTTTTATCCAAAACAGTAATTGGGTTTGAACCATTAACTTTAGCAGTGTTGCCTGGTACAAATATAGAAGAAATAGGATACTGTCTATCTAGTTGTGGTGCTTGAGGCGATTCAGACTCATCACCCTTAACAATAGATATTTCTCCGTACTCATTTATAACAACACTATCAGTTCTGGATAGAGTGTAATTGTATGTACTGTTAATAACACTAGAGTTTCCAAATAATGTTTTACCTAGCACTTCAACTTCAGATGATAGTGAGTCAGCGTATTCTAGGGTTCCACCATTACCCACTAGAGAAGTGGCGGCTCCTGCATTTGCTCTGCTATTAGCAGGGTCAACGATATTTCTTTTATACGGTCTCATATCATAAGAATCTAAAAGACTATATAAATCTAAACTTTTTGATGAGTAGTCATTGATCAGATGTCTTAAACTTGTTACACTAGAGTAGCTACTAGCAGTTAAATAGCCGTTACCATTTGCACTACTTCTAGATAGATACTTGAACTCAACCAATAATATAGCATTATCTGCTACTGGTTCTTCTCCAGATTTTAACTGAATATATGATAGGTCATAATGTGTATCTGTCTGATTATTTACAAGCCTAAATTTAGAAGTAACATCTATGATGTCAGCATCTGGTGTACTCTTACCCTCAGATGCATCGGTTAATCCAACACTAACCAATTGAATAGTATTTGGTACACCAAGAGTGGCTTTTTTATTGGTCAGATCAAACTTGGTATATACCATAGCATTTTCTTCAGCTAAAGTATCAGCGGCAGTGTCCTTAACTACTTCTTGATAATGTACAACAGCAGATGCTGGCGCACTTGAACCAAAAGTAACTGTCATTGAAGTGAACCCAGAAGCATTTGGAGAAGTGTTCATCTGGACACTTGATGCAGGGTATATCAGATCATTGTTGATGGCAAATATAGTACTTGCGTCTGCAATTGGTTGCGTAATGAGAGTTGCGGGTATAGTAACAACTCTATCAACAGTTTGTAAGTCAACATCTGTACTTGTTTTTGCCCTTCGAACTAGATTAGTATCTGTGATAGAATTTAAGTTGCTTTGACCAGTTTTAAAAATGTAACAACCCTTTGTTCGCTCTTGTAAAACTCCACCGTTTGTTAGTGTAACTTTTGATGCTGTGGCGATATTAAATCCACCCAGTAAAGTTGGAGCATTTGGAAGAATGTGAGTTGGTACAGCAGTTGAACTTTTTACGATGTTAAAAACATATATTCTTCCGGGCTCAACACTAGCCACATTACAAGAACCAACTTTTTGAGTGCTAGAATATAGAGCCATCTTTGGATATATCACATTAGGCTCTAAATTAAAATCTATAACTGCTTGTCCTGCCGCCGAATTAAACGTAAAGTATTGACCATAATCAACACTAGTTCTTTGTGATAGTTTAGTTTTGGTAGTAGTAACAGGATCAATATTAAGTTTCTTCGTAGTCACATTAGTAACTTCTCTACCAAAGACATACGCTTTACCTGGTTGTACTTCTGCTTGAGCAGTAGTAATCTCTTGATCGACATCATTCGTACTTGTCACGGTGTTAAGTGAAGTCGCTAAACCATTGACAACATAGTTACCAGATTCTTCATATGTTCTTCTTGCAAGTTCGTCACCGATAACATTAAACTCAGTGAAGTTTCTTAGTCGAGTTGCATTACCATCAACATATCTAATTAAAGCAAAAAACTCTGCTGGCTCTGATGCAGTTGCCACTGAAGTTAAAACGGGTACGAGTTGTAATCTGTCTGCTCCAGGTGCGTTCTGGTTATTGAATCCAGTTGCATTATCTAAAAGACTACTATCAAGATTAGAGTCAATTATATTTTCATTAACAGCGAAACCAACAGATACGTTTTCTGGCGAATTAGTATATCGAGAAACAATAACTAGTTGTCTTTCAACAAATATGAAATGCCCTTTTTGATATATGACACCCTCTTCACAAGACACACCAAACGAATCACCTGCGTAGTCGTCACTAGAGTTGTCAGCAGTAAAAGTGACATTAACATTATCGACCTTTACTTGTTCGAATACACCGCTACCATTATCTGGTTTTAGTAAGTTTAATTTTTCACCTTTGATGAATTTCTTTTGACCGGTTTCTAAATTAGCATTTAAGTAATTAATAAAAAATGTTTTTAGATTAGGTGCTTGAGTTTCGAAACCACCCAAACCCTTTACAATTTCTGCTCGTATGTTACTTGATTGACCTTCAAGAATAAATCGACTAGTCGATCCAAAGTTTGCGTCATTAGTATCAGTGATCTCAAACTCATCATATATTGATGGGTCAGTAAATCCAACCTGATCTTGAAGTTTGATATATTTTAAATCACTTCTAGAAGTCAAGTTGATACCACTAATGATAGTACCTTCTTTATATACATTTGACCCAAACCTTTCTACTTGCTTTTGTAGAATAGTTTGTAGCTGAGTTAATTCTCTCGCTTGAACAGCCCTAGATGGTTTAAACAAAACACGGTTAAACTGTTTTGTTTCGTCAAAATCATCGTAGTACGGATCTACATTTAAGTCTTTGTTGATACTCATGTTTTATTCTCTTTTCCTTTAAAAGTCAAACGTGAACTTTATCGTTTCATTCTTGTCTGGTGATCTTGGTATTGGAGAAAAATCTATAAAGTGTAGAAGTTCCCCACTGTATGGGTCTAAAGACCCATGCACAACTGTGTCTGCTATCATATTATTTATAAACGTAATAGATGTAGGTAATGTTTTAACGTAGAATTTACCCGGCATAAATCTATTACTATGTCCACCATCATAGTCTACTACAAAAATGCTAGTGACATTATTCTCATATTTCACTTCGTGTATTCTACCACGAATTATTTCTAGACGATAGTCATATCCTGCTTCTGTTGTATCAACCGCATCTCTAGCAAAAGACAGCTTTGCGTATAGAGTAGAGTCTATTTCAGCAGTTCTTTGAGAAACAAAAATGCTACCAACACTTTCTGATGTTGCTCCTATCAACGACCATACATTAGTCTCAACATTTCCTTTATCGACAATAGTATATGTTACTCCGTCAACAGCATCTTGTATATCAATTGTCTCGACATACTGTTCAATATAATTGTTTTCCTGTCCACCATTTGCTAATGCACTACCACTAATGAGAGCCCCACCAACATCATTTATCTGTAAGATGGTTCTATTATCAAACTCATGCGACTCGTTTTCAGATGGAACAAATGGATCGCCTGTCGATGAGTCAGTGAAAGTAGGGTTCTTTAAAAGACCAACCATAGAGTATGTATTACCATTTGGTATTGCAGGTCTTTCTCCATTGAAAACAGAAACCAAAGTAATTTTACTTGTAGCCATTTCGTTAATCGGGTCTGAACCATGACCACCCTTCGGAGAAACGATTGCACGAAGAACAGTTGGATTATCCAGTACTGATGTGCTACCCTTTAGATTCGGTGGATAGATAATATTTGCTTCTGCGTATTTGTATTCTGTTCCTCTAGTTTCAAACCCAATAGCTACAAGAGTTCCAAATCTATCCAGTTTACCATATGCTTTACATCTAGTACCAGTTAATGTGCTAGGAGTAACATCGACTTTCACAACTAATTGATAAATCTCTTGAGCGTTAAACGTGTCTTCAGTTTCAATATCCAATACAATAGAGTTAGCCGCAAGAAGAGTTCTAGAGGCTTTAACTTCATATAACTTACCATCGTTGATACCACTCTTTGCTCTTAGATACATATTTTTATAAGCGTCATTAGATATGTAAAGTGATCTACCAGAAACAACACTGGTGCTGACCACAACTTGCTTAGTTTTTCCTGTTACCAATGACGCATCTGGATTTTCAATCTTAACATCAGACGCATCATGTATTGATGTTGCAGGACCGAATAGATACTGATTGAACTGACTGGGCCGAGTGCTTTCTATTACAATTCTAGAAACAGATTCTTCTGCATTAGAAACAACATTGAAATCACCATAGCCACCAGAACCTTTAGTAAATTCCGAAACAGGTAGACTCCCTGATGTTCTATAATCAATGGCATCTTGTGCTGTAACAGTAAACATAACGTGCCAGACATATCCATCAGAACCAGTAAAGAAGCCATAGCTTTCTGGATCAATTTCTGCGGCAATATCTCTTGATACTGCTCCATTATTATTGTCGATACATTTTAGAATGATATAATCATTTCCGTCAGCTACCTGTACACTGACAATCATGTTAAGTTTTTCGACATCTTTTGTATCATCGTAAGCATCATAGACTCTTCCCTCTTCCCACGGGTTGTCTAAGAACATATATTTCGCTTCATTGGTCGATCCAGTACCACCGACTCCTCTTGTGGCAACATCTATTCGTTTACCAAATACTATTTTTCTCTGAAAGTCTCTTTTTGAGACCTGAGTATTTGTGATTGGATCAACACCTAAATTTTCAGTTTTAGTAATACTTCGAGACGCCACGGCGTAGTAGTCATCAGTCTCTAAACTGTCAACTAAGTTTTTGGTTACGCCTACTCTAAAGTTTTCTGTTATAATTTTCGTCATTTCTTTTTCGATCCTCTATAGAGATCGTCTCTCCTTTGTAGTTGGTCCTATCACATATGGATACTCTGGTTCGTCAAGTTCATCTAGTGTTATGAAGTATGCATAAGTTCCTTTTTTATAGTCTGGAGTTATGCAAAATCTACCATTATGTTCGTCTAAAAAGGCGCCTGAATTATTAGCGTGTTTACTAGCATTATACGAGTAATCTTCTATGAAGTTACCCATTGAGTAAGTATTTCCTAATGATTTTCTATTTTCAGTTTCATCATTAATATTTCTTTTAACATAACTGCTTCTCATCTTAACTACAGCACTAGCACTATTGAATGGGCTTGCATATCCATAGGGTCCGTAAATTGGAAATCCATCAAAAGCAAAACCTAATATTTTTGAGTGCCCAGAAGTAAAATTTTTATTATCAAAAATGCCACCGGCGTGTCTCAAAAAGTCACCAAAAAATGGTTCATTGAATGGCTTTTCTAAATTGAAATATGCACTACTTTGCTTTAGTTTGCTTACATTATTCCATCCATTTAAGTAGAATGCTCCACTTCTATATCTATACTCTCCATTTGCTTCTGGTCTTCCACCACAAGCATCAGTTGGATACTGGCTAACTAATAACTCTGGAACATTGAATGTTCTTAAACCAGAACTTGTTCCATTATTATCTTGTTGTACCCCAGGTGGAAAGAGAGCAACACCATTTGCCATGACACCTATTGCGTTTAATTCGAACAACCCCTCATCGTTTATATAAACATCGTGTGGACTAGAATCAACAAGGTCTGCTCCAATATATCCAGTATTATCAGCATTATTCTGTAGTATTCCACCTTGACCGCCACGATAATCTATCGAATAAGTTTTATCCTGATCAGCAATAACTGCCCCACCAGAAAAAAGTCTAGATCCTATATTTTTAGGTAAACCAGACCCATCAAGATTAGAACCGCCAGCTAAAGCAGGAAATGGATCACCGTCTGTAGTAACTTTTAATACTGTCATTTATTTACCTATATTATTCTGCTACCGAACCTTCTCGGCTCACTTGAGTAGCTTGTAACTGCTCGTCAGCTTCTGTAACTAAGTTATCTCCACTTGCCTGTACAGGGGTTCTGGTGACAACCTCGAATGTTAATCCGGCTAGTGTACCAGAAGTTGTAAACACAATTTCATCCGATTCTGTTACCAATGTCAAGCTAGTTGGTGAAACCTGTGATAACTTATAAATCTTAGGTAGCGGAGCCAATGAATCATCAGTTGCAAACTCTTCTAATGGTAAGTTACCAACTCCAGTATTATTACCACTAACTCTAATTAAAGTCCCTATTGTGAGACTACCAAAACCAGACCCAGAGAGTATACCAATACTATTAATAGTCGTAACTGTACCGGGCATAGCACTGTAAGTTTCTGAATATGTACCACTACCACCTTCTGTTACCAAGTCAATTCTATCAACATCAAAGAATACTATCTCTGAACTTAAATTAGTTTCAACTCTATTTACACTATTTATCAAAGGCGTACTAAACAGTTTTGTACCGGAAATACCAACAACATCGTCTACAAAACTTTTGTATATTTCTGGGCCGGTTGTCGCCTTAATATCATATGAATATTCTTGATAGTAATCGTTGTCATGTATTATGGCTGACGAATCGTTCAAGAATGATGATTTAGTTTTCCATCTACCCAAAGTGTTTCCCTGTCCAAATGACTCAATACTTGCTGTGGCAACTTCTTGATCAAAGTTGGGGCTTTCTGTATTTTTATTTACGATATCAACAGTCGCACCTGTTACATACTTATACCCTGTGTGAGTTATAGCGACCTCTTCGATCTGACCAGAAGCATACGAGGCATTACCTCTAACTATAGCATTTGCTCCCATTGGTTGAGATTCTTGATCTTGTTTCAAACTTGTTATTGTCCTATCAATAGATCGAATCGTAATAGTTTCATTATCATCAAATGTGTAAAAACTCATTGGTCTAAAGTAAAAGTCTTTGCCGTCTTGTTTTAAGAATTTTGCTCTAACTGTATACTCTCTTGGAGCAACAGAGAATGTGGTTACGCTATTGCCATACGGAGTATCTACTCCCAGTGAATCAATCGAAGTACCGATAGTAGCTAAACTTGCCGCAGAAATGTTATTGACTTCATCTATTTGTTCAGTTGGTAAAATAATTTCTTGCGTTATGATCTCATCTTTTTCTAATTTGAACCCAGAGTTATCAAAGTTCAATATAATATCTTTTTTATTCAAAGACTCTATCAATTTATTTACAACTCTAACACCAACATCATTTTGATAATTTATACCCGGGTTATTCTCAACGAGAGTCTCTAAACTTCCTATTCTGAACGTAACTGAGCCAAAAGCATTTCCCAATAAAGTGTTGATATTTTCTACGTCGGCAACACCCAACATATCATAGTTACCATCAGCATATGGACTATTGACATCAAAAAGGCCTGCGCTTTGTGGATCGAGAATCTCTCTATAATAGTCACCAATCTTATCTCTTGATAATGTAACAATCTCTGCATCGTCAATAGAATCTAATTCAAACGAAGAAGATTCATTTAAAGAACTTATAGAAGAACATTTTACTACATTAGTGTGACTACCATTCACAAAAGCATCGAATACGCCATTAGCAAGAACAGATTCTGGTGGAGTTCTGACTTCATTACCTTGATCTAATATTGGATTAACAAATACTCCACCAGTTGTCCAAACAGAAGTGCTAACCGATGCGTCATTATTATTAGTATCGGTTAATGTACCACTAACATTATTATAGTCAACACACACTCCAGTTTTACCCACAAGCGAGTATCCATCAGGTAAGGCTGTAGCAGTAAATGTAGTAACGTAATAAGTATGTACTGCCGCTATATCAAAAACAGCACCGTTTGTTCCTGGCGCAGATGGAATTGTAGCTGGCATAGTAATAGTATCACCCACTTGAGAGTCTGCTGATCCGCCCAACAAACTCCAATCAGTATTACCCAGTGTATGTATCATATAACTACGACCAGGTTTCAACTCTGCATACTCACTCGAAATACTATGTATACCTAACCCACCATCAGTGAACGCACTAATATCAAATCCTAAATTAATCCAATCTGTATAAGTTGTGTTTCCAAAGTCTACTATACCATATAGTCTGCCAGGTACAAGGTCTTGCACGTTGGTAAAATAGCTATCGTATGCGCCGGGAGTCGATGCAGTTTCAAATGCAGTACCAACTGTCAACTTAGGAAGAATACCTTGTTGCACCAAGTAATGTAAGAGTAAAGCATATACTTGTTTTGCAGGAGTAAAGATAGCATCATGGTTTTCAATAGAAGCAGTATTGTCATTAATCTGATCTAACAATTGACTGTTAAACAAAAAGTCTTCACCCGCATATCCTGCTCTAGCACCAATTTTAACCCAGTCATCTGTACCTAATGTGGTGCCTGGATATATGACAGTATAGTATTGACCATTTTTTAGTTGATTCAGTGTTAAGTTAGGAAGGCCTGTAGCTTGTGTTGCCGGTATAAATGGAGAAATGGTTGGAGTTCTGTCTATAAGATCAGTCTCTTCTGAACCAGAGCCTTGCGCCCCGGAGTCTTCAAGTGGGTTTTGTTCAGTTCCTATCCAATCATCATTATCACCTGCTCCATCATAGAAACCATTATTAAGACCAAGCATATACGACTTTAATATTTTGATGTCAGCATTTTGAACTCTCATTGACTTTCGAGTCAAATCGCCAAGATGATCACTATCCAATGTACCAGTAACTTCTGAGCCGGCTTGTGCAAATTCAGCAGTGATAGTATTGTTAACTGTATCTAGTGCTGTAATCTTTGCTCTATTACCAGTTGTACCACCTACTAATATCTCACCCAAAGCGAATGCGTTTGCTCCATTTTCTGGAACAGAGTATACACCATTGCTAACACCAGTAACAACAACAGTATCGTTATCAGCTTCTGATGTGAGAGTTTCGCCTGTTTCAAATACTTTTACTGTAAGTCTTTTGTTGGGGACGTCAATAGCTACTATATTTGCTCTACCAGAAAAGGCACCGCTAGATACAACCGTTTCGCCAATCTCAAAATATTCAACTACATTATCATCTGTTAATGTTAAGACATGATGGTTTGTGCCTGTACCACTTGATACACTACTTGATAATGAGTTCTGACCAGTAAAGTTACCCAGAATACCACCATTCTCTGACGACTCAGTAATAACTTTCATCAATTCAACATCATCGACATCATAGATCGGGTTAGTAATACTACCCTTTCTTTCTGTTTTATATGCATTGTAGAAAGAGTCATATAATTTGTTTCTGTATGCGGTGCCCTGTACATATGTGTCAGATAAAAACTCAAATAACTCAGACTTATTTTTCTCAGTATTTAAGAATACAAGAGGGTGTTGATATGATGTAACAATGCCCGCACCAGTTAATCCATATCTTACTTTCTTACGACCATCACCATTGTCTTCTTCTATGCCTGCGTAATCAAGGGTAGAGCCTGGAAAAATAAACGAGTCTCCTGGGTTGATGTCTTGAACTTCAGTTCCCTCAAGAATAACTACTTGATTACTAATTTTTATAGTCTGCTCATCAGCAAATTGTGCTTGCGATCCACCAACTCTAATTGACGATGGATCAATATATCCAAATCCACCATCTTCAATAGTGTACTCTATAGTACCAATTTGTTCTGTAGATACTCTAGTTACAACACCCTTAGCACCAACTCCATTCTCTCTTGATTTTATTTGTACTGGGTCTCCTACAGCCTGACCCGGCACTCTTAATCTTGCATCTATCGAAATATTCGTTAAAGAGCCAGCAATTACTTTACCAACATTCTTTAGAAACTCATTACCATTCTCATCAGCACCACGAACTTCTAATGAATCTTCAGCAGTAAATGTTCCTCTCTGTTGTGAAAGATACATGATGGGGGTGAGTGATCCGCCAAAGTTTACAAATACAATACCATCAACAAATGCTTGGGCTTTTGAAAGATCACCAATAATTGTATTACCACGTTGTATTGGATATTCTAATACGTCATATACACTCATCATCTCAATAAAAGATTCGCCACCCCATACAGAGTCAGATGATTTTAAGATGTGACCACCAGGGTAAAAGATTTCAATATCTTCATCAAAGAATGTCTTGAACAATAATTCAAGAGACTCTTTAGTACCCTTTCTTGTGTATAGATTAGTAATATGTTTTAGAACAAAACGAATGTCCATAGCGGGTTGAGTTGCAAGTGGTAGACCCGCCATGTGTTTATTTCTATAATGAATAAGGAAAGCAGATAACGTACTATCAATGTCTCTTATTTTTGGAAGATCACGATCTAGCTTACTATCAAGATGCTCATAGTATGCCTCGATGAATCCAACAAGGAAGTCGCTATTGTCTTGATAGACAGCCGGAAACTGACTTGCAACATCAGTGTGAATACTGTCCCTTATTTCAATTGCCATATATTATGATTCCAATGGTGTTACGGTTACAGTGACATCTTCACCACGAACTACTATCACTCTATCTTTAGGTGGAACAATATCTTTGGTTTGTGTATTGGCAGTAAACTTAATTTCACTGTTTACAAAAGACTCGACATTCAAGTCACTAAACTTAACAGAGCCTGTTGCATAATCAACAGTACCAACAGACGGCTTAAATACTGACTCTTCATCACCACCAAATGTCACTAGCATCAGATTGCCATTACCATCGTCTTGTACTGTTACAAGTTGACTACTTACAGTAAATGCTGTTGACGATATTGCGGGCTTATAAGTTTCAAACCCTCTTGTCGCATCAAATCCATAAGGCTGAACTAATTGTGTTTCAAATGAGAACGCAGGTGATCTTGATACGCCTAAGTCTGGAACATACTCAATGATTGGTTTAGCAAGAATATCAGTAGATATAATAGATACATCAGTAGCATCAAGAGTTGCCGCAAGTCGTGATTGTCTAAACGTCTTATTAAAGTCATTTAGATTCTTATCTTGATAGTCAATCACAGCCGCATTAATTTCTGTTTGAATCTGTGAAGCAGACTTACTTGTCATATTAGGATCGTAAGTCACATTAATATTTGTATTCACAAACATGAACTTCGCAGGCACAAAGATAGGCTCAATTGTTAATGGAGTCTTATCAGATAGATAGCGTTGAAAGTTTGCAATCTCATAGTCAGCAACACCTTCACCACCAATTACATCTACAGAGATAATGACCTTACCAAACTGTGGGGGTGTTACCTCGTCTCCACCATATACACTAATTGCTTGAATGTTAGGAAAACGAGAACGCAATAGAGTCTCATAGTCTCTTCTTGTAATTGCTCTCTCTTGTATCTGAGCCGCCTTTGGCGCAAAAGTACGAATTGATTCAATGTCTTCCGCTTCTCTTCCGCCCGAAGACTGTGCAGTTACTACCACGCTGATTGAACTTGCGCCAGCAAAAGCGCCCAAAGTCAAAGAAGTCACACCATTAGCGGAAGCGCCAGACGCTACTCTATAGGTCGCTACAATAGTATCAGTGATTGTTGGTTGAGTCCCAAAACGATCTTCACCAAACTGTATAGAATACTTACCATCGTTCTCGGGCTGTAAATAGAATACTTTATCTCTTTCACCAGTACCATAGATATCGCTTCTATATGTGAATGACTCACCATTTACAACCACTCGTAGGCTTCGTGTGTCTATTCCTGCATTTGATAGTAGTGTATCAGAGATAGTAAGAGTCTCATTTATAATACGCCCTTCATATATGTCTACATCATTGACAGTAAAGAGAGAATCATTAGTACTTGATCTTACAGCACTATATGCCTGATCTGTAAGGAAGTTATATGTCTTATTACCACATCGACCAATAAATGCTGTGCCTTCTGGAATAGAGAAATAGTTGCTATCACTATTAGGATATGTTACACTTACGTTTACCTTTGCGGCTGAACTACGTCTACTAGTAGGAAGATAGTTTAACTCTTTGGCATGAGAGATAACACTATTACGCTGTGTAGCACTATCCAGAAACATCTCAGATATCGCCATATTATAGTAATATGTGTTATAGAATGTATTATATGATAGTACATCTAGTAGTACATTCATGTTAGAGCCTTCGTAATCGAAGTCTTTGAATCTGTCTTGATTCTTTAGAAACGTCTTGAGTTCTTCTTTGGTAGCAAAGAAATCAGGCGTTGTTACTGGTGATATATCTGTCATTTATCTTACCCTACTAAGATCGATTGTGAGTGATAGATTTCTGTTAGTATTTATTACACTGAATATAATCTTTACAAACACTTCATGTCGATCTATATTAGCGTTTACTATAATGTCTTTTACAATACATCGAGGCTCGTATTGTCTTATTGTAGACTTGATGTTTTCTTTTAATATAAGAATGGTATTCTGATCTATATTCTCGAAGAGACTACCTCTTATATCACAACCAATGTCGGGCTGAAAGAGTCTTTCTCCACGATCAGTTAATACTAAATTGCGTATACTATCTCGTACTGCTTGCTCATTTACTCTACGAGCAATGTCTTCACGCCCAGGAATACGCTCTAGATTCGATTCAAAGTCTGAAAAGAAATCTTTATTTCGTGTTATTGGTGTTAGTGCCATGTCGTCTTCCTATAGTCGTATTATATATTTATGCGTTACTACGAGCGTTTTTTCCTAAAGCCATCTATTTCATGCTTATCTAATATGGCTTGTATGTCTTCATAATCTTGTCCACGATCTTCAAAGCCCTTCTGAAATCCTCTACGGGCACCTAGATCAAGATGTATAAACTGTGGATTTACACCAATACCAGTAAAGCCTACTTGACTAGCCGCTACAATAAGGTCTTGTCGATTAAACTCATCTGCTGAAATATCTACTGCCCATCCAGTATTATGCATAGTCACATTCATTGCGCCTTTAGTATCACCAATAGTTTCCATGATAAGGCGAGGAGAAGTGCCTGCTACGATATCAAAGTCCTCGTCTGCTTGCTCTGACATACGAATAACTCTGGCTAATACAAGTGGATTAGTATCTCGTATTTCATCTACTTCTTTGCCACCAAACATTGCGATTCTATCAGAATAACCAATACGCTCAGTAAGTCGAGTAGTGCCAACAAAACCATTTGAAAGGGCATCCATTATAATCTGTTGTTCTTCAGGTGTTTCTTTTCGCTCAGTTATTATATCTGCTTCTCGTTCAACAGGCTTAATCTCTTTTTGCTTCTTCTGCTCTTTTACTATCTCTTTAGATTTCTCTATAACCTTTTCTTTCTTCTCTACTTTTACTTTCTCTTCTACTCGTATAGCACCGGCTTTAACTGCTTTCTGTGTAGTCTGTGCCTCTTGTGATTTAAGTACTGTGACTTCAGCGGCAATACTATTTGCTGTACGATTTAGCTTCTGAGCAGGTGCCATAAGTTGACCTTGAAGGTCTTGTGCTTTCTGGCACATTTTAAACATAAGATTAGAGACTGCTTCTGGAGTAAGTCTTTCAAATGAACTTGCTAGATTTGCTACAACTCCTTCAATGTCTTTAACGATATTACCAGTATTTGCTTCACTCATAGCTTCAGTTATATTAGATACTTCCTTTGATATCTTTTTCATTACAGTACTAGCGGCATCACCAAGTCCTTTTATCGCAAGTAATGTACCCCCAACAGCGGCTAAAGCAATGTTCTTAGCGGCTTCAAGTGCTTTCTTTACTACATTCTCTATAACACCAACAAGTGTTTCAAGTGTGGCACGTTGCTTCATTTGCTCTAATAGCTTCTTAGGGTCTTTCTCTAGTATATTAGTTACGTCTTGAACAAGTACTTTAGTATTATCAATAACAGCAAATGCCTTTGTTATCTTACTACTGACATCGTTAAATGCAGAGCATAAGGCATCTGTTAGCTTTGATCCAATGTTATTAGCGAAGTTAAAGTCTAGATTTTTCAATAACTTAGCAAGCAGATCAGGCAGTATTTCAAGTTTAAATGGTATTCTTCCAGAGAGTAAACCCGTTAGATTAGACGCTCTTTGTATCTCAGCAAGCAAATCAGTGGGTGGTTTTGTACTAATTTTACTACCACCAACAGGCGTACTTGCTCCAGAACCAGTGTCAAATGTCGAAACAGTCGAAGATGGTGTGCTAATTGGCTGTCCAGTTATGTCAGAAATAACGCCTAAGTCAGCATTTGTTGCGGCTCCATTAGGTAAATTAGCGTTAAATTTGACTAGTTCATCCTTGAGTTCAGTCATATTTACGCCATTCGAAACAGCAAATTCAGCTAAATCAGTGTATGTAATACCATCATCACTATCAAATTTTGCCTGTAGTGAGTCAAGTTCACTTAAATCCATGTTAGATAATATGTTGTTTAGGGCGTTAGTAGACACCACTACAGTGTTACGATCAAGCACATCAAGGCTATTTTGATTTGCTAGAATGTCTAAATCAATGATAGCCTCTTGTAAAGCGGCTGCCGATTCAGTTAATATTTCACTTGCACCCTTGCTTGCTAATGGTGTTGTGTTGTCACATATCTGACTCATTACTCATCTCCAGTTGGCATTACGCCTGTAATATTTGGTCTAAGTCGTCTCACTACTGGTAAAACTTTTGCTTTACTTGCCGGCAATACGCCTGGTGAGACAACACTTACCACTTCTGTCTCACTTACATACGAACTCTTGTTTGGTTTTTGCGTACTTCTAGCACCATCTGTAGTGCCAAATGTGCTATTAGAAGTGCTTGTTCCATCACCATTTGCCATTTTAACGAAGTCATCTATACCAACTGTACCACCACCAGTACTGGCAATACCAATATCACCGGCTGATTTGATACCAATGACACCCCCATTGAGGCTTAATGCAGTCGTTCCATCTGCTGATAAGTGCTTGGCATCAAGATGAAGTGTTGATAATGTATTGATTTCAATACCATGATGACCCGCATCTGCATAAGGAACTGCCTGTTCCGACACTGCCGGCGTGCCGTTACTACTAATCTTAGTGTATGTTTCAGTGAATATGTTCGCCTTATACGAGTCTAAGTGCATATCTCCATGTAGTGATTGTACATAGAAACCACCTTTTGTATCTTCAGTACCGGCTTTTATCTTGATATTTCCTACTGCACCCACGTTAATATCGTCTCCTGAGGCAAGTACAGAGATGCCATTTGCACTGACGTTCGTTTTTACCCCAGCATGAAGATTCATATTTGCCCGTGCTGTGACGTTAAAGTTCTCACATTCGATGTCAAGATCACCATTAATATAGACCTTACCAGAGCCTGTTTCTACTTTCAGTGACCAATCTTCTTGTACATTTGTGTGTGAAGAACCTGTAACATAGGTTGACAAGACCCCATCAGTTGTGTTATACTGATCACCAAAGGACTTAACAAATATAGTGCCGTTCGGATCAATCTGAAACACGGAGCCCGAACTGTGGGACATCAAAATGTAATCACTGGCTTCGCCTTCAGAGTTATCTCCCATCACAATAAAGTTATCGCCACTCTTAGAAGCAAAGACTCTATTATCAAAGTTATTCTCAGGCATAGCAATAGGTGGCTCATCAAACGTATCATCACTAAGTGCTTGTTTTATAAAAGATTCTTGAGACGCTCTCTGTATGAGTGTCTGCCCCTTGAGAATGTCTTCACCCCCAATATAACGATGAAGTTCTGGCTTACCATAGTTGTGTATTGCTTCTGGTGGTAGATAACCATCTTCACCTGCTTCACCAGACTGCCCTGGTACGTTAAGATGCTGACCTGGTAATCTTCCCATAATCATAGGCTGTTGTGCTTCTGCTCCATCAATAAAGAAACCAAATACCCAATCACCTACGCTGGGAATAACTGGCGCAACACCATAAGAACCATCTAGTACAGTTGCCCAAGGCAAATCTTGTGTTGGAACACTATCTTCAATATCTTCACTAATACGAGGCGGATGTATACCAAAGGCACGAACACGAACTCGCCCGGCATTTGTCTTATCATAGATGTCTTCTACAACACCTACGAAATGCATCATATTATTAAATCCACCGCTCATCACTTATCCTCTAGTACACAATAGATACTATAACCTATTGATATTATTAAACATAATCCAAGAAAGTCGTTCCAAATCAAATCCATTACGTTAGTCCGCCCTTGGTAATCACAATCTGTTGCTTAAAGCTGTCTTCATGAAAGCCATTCACCATCTCGGTAACAATGTATTTACCTGTTCTCTCATGATCAATCTCTCTCGTGCCTGTAACAGTATTGCTAATCTTATATAGTTCAAGGTTTATGACTCGCCCAGGATACAACTTAATACGCCCATTAATCTCTAGAGCCATAGAGTTAACACCAAAGTGATAGTCAACAATAGGCTTAGCCGTATAGTTCTCATAGAAGTGTTGATAAGGCTTTCGCATATTCTGTTGCCCCGTAGACTGCCCAATCTGTGGAAAGTCTGTAATCAAATAAGACTCAGGCTGTGTAGAGGCAGCCATGTATGTGTCAAGAAAGGTCTGTGTATGCGTTAGCTTGACCTTCGTAGGCATCTCCTTGTCCTGATACTCTGTTGAGTAATCATAGTCTCGTTGGATTCGGGTCCTCGTTGTCGGATCGAGTTCCGTTATGGTCCTGCGATACATTCCCTCTTTCATATCACGAAACGTGTCGACCTTTGTGCCGTAACTGAAGTCGTTTACAGACTGTTGGGCAATCTTCTGACCCATTCCTGTGTTGTCTTCCAACGTGTTGTAGATAAAATAAAGCGGGTTTTTATCATCCTCTTCTAGGCTCTCAATATCGCCGTATTTTTCGACCAGGTACTCAGGTGTACAAAAATAATACTTCTCTCTTGTCTCAAAGAATCTATATAAAGATGTTTTATTCTTACTAGAGTAGGCTCTTCTAGATAAAAATTGCATTGCGGCATCGCCTCGTAGGTTTGGTATCACGAGAGATTGTTCTCCATCTGTTTCTTCTATGTCAATCTCTTTATCATAGTCTTCATTGCCTGTTAACATGAAGGTATCATAGATATCTCTTGCAATATCTGATATCTTTGTGTTATTATAGGACTTTCTTATTGATCTTTGATCGCCTTGTAGCTTTGATACTGAGCAGAATCTTACTGTGTACTTCATCATTCTATCGTTTGTAGATGATGCGGGACCGATATCTTCGATGGCATATAGAAAAAATTTGTGCGTGGCGCTTTCACCATAGAAATCTGTATAGGTTAGTTCTATTTCTTCTTCCCCAATCAACGGAACATTTTCTAATAGATTATCAGATTCATTAATAACAGCAAAGCCCGAGATAAATGGGCTTGACATTGATTCGTTCAAACCCCATGTTGAGATTGTCTTCGTGAGTTCAACATATTCTGGAAAGGAATTATTCTCGCTATCCGAATTAATGTTCTCGTCTAATAGAGGCTTTACCTTAAATGATTTAAGAGTATAGAAGCCTGCTTGAGTTGCTTTATCCATCGGTTAATATCGTCTCAAGTTGATCTTTTAATGTGGAAACATACCCTTTATTCACTAATTGTATCTCTCGTTTTGCTTCGTTCTTATTTAATTCATAGTCATATGCACGAACGGCAAAGAATTCACGAGCAGGATTACTTAATGATGAGCCTCGAACTGAAATTGTTTCAGCGTCTTCAACGATTGATCCATCAACTGCGGCAGTAAATGTAAGTCCATTTGATGCTACAAATGTACTCGTAAAGGTTAATCCAGTTAATGTTTCAAGATTTGCGGTAGAAATTGTTGTACCAAGTTCAAGAATGGTATATTCTTTTCCGGCTTCAATCTTATCTCCAGTCGTTGTGGTACTATTACCAAGAGCAATAAATGATGCACGATTTAATGTTATTTCGTCATCGACTGCGCTTTTATAATGAATAATATTTGCTGAGATTGTAGCATTCTTTGCCCAATCAAGTACTGCTGTGCCTGATGTACCAGACCTTACGGCATACTTATTAATAATACTTGACTCTACTTGATCATTTGTCAAGGGCCATTCACTATAAACATCAACAATATCATTTGACATAAGCACTAACCAAGCAAGAGATGGGTCATCGTAATAATTATATGCGATATCTTCTGCTCTTTCGCCGTCTTGTATCGTGTATGACATATAATCAAGGGCAGAATCAGATATTACTTTGTTTAATTTAGCTTTGCGTGTGATATCAGCAACAGATTTATTATCATAAATTGTTTGTGGAAAATATTTAAAATAACTCATATTACTTGACTCCCTACTGAACCACGCCTACCACGCCTTAATCGTACATTCTGACCAGGTATTTCACCAGAATCTATTACTGCGTCTGTGATACCATTCTCATTTAATTCGCTGGCTAATATTGTGGTTGTGGTTGTCGTTCCATCTTGCAATTCTTGCGTGATTTCCACTTCATCTTGCGCTACACTATCATGGAAATCTTCTTGTGCGTTGTATGTTTCGTCTACATTTACTGGTGAAGTAGTGTCTCTATCTTCACTATCACCTGTTAATTGTTCGGGTACTTCGTCTTGAATTAATTCTGCTTCTACATGGTCATCAGCAGTATGAATATAGGCTTCATTTAATGTCATTGTAAGACGAACAGCATTTGGCTTACCACCTTTATTGACTGCTAATCCATTAGGAGTGTAGTCAACATTAAATTGTGAGATCATTGATGTCTTAAATTTAAAATAATAATTCTGATCTAGACCCTGAAGATAAATATTTACCATCGCAGGATACTTTAATAGACCCTTATCGATTGCTGTCAAACCAAATTCGCTGTTCTCTCCCAATGGATTTTGCGTTGTGGGTAGTACCATGCGTTGTATTGTTTGAATAATTTCTTTTAATTGGTCTTGTTCTTGCTCTGTCTCTGGTGATAATAACCACTCAAGTGAATGCACTTTAAGATCAATGCCTTTAAATACAAGTGTCGCAAATGGATTTACTGCTGTACCACGACCAACACCAATACCATTAGCAATATCTGCTGAGATTTTAGATAGACCTGCTGTTGTTAAAAAGCCTGCGGCATCTGTTGTCTTACCAAGACCTTCTTGAAACTTAGTAAAATCTCCTAATACTGCGCTCTTAGCGGCATCATAGGCACCTTCACCAACCTGCGCTGTTGCGCCTGCTAAATTTTTAAGTGCAGTTCCCACACCACCTTCACCACCACCGGCTGAGCCAGCAATCTGTGAGGCAATTGATCCAGTCAATCCGAGTTCATCACCACCAACATTAATCTTAAATGAGTCTTGAATTTGTTTTGGAAGTGGTAATAATACTTCTGCTAGTTTCTGTTCTTTTGATCCCTTTGCGCCCCCATAGGTATATTGAAAGAATCGCATAAGAGTAGCGTGTGCGCCAAGATTTGCGGGGAATGAAAGTATTTCACTCGACGGGCTTCTCTCATTTTTTCTTTGTGCTATGTGTTGTGCGGGACTCACTTTTAGCAGTGCATCTGTTGTAGCCATTTTTCTACCTTTATATAAATAAAATAAGTTAGTCTATGACAATTATTTATATGAGTTCTATAAGATGGCAAAATATAATCAGGGTAGGTTTAGACCAAGAAACCCGACAAAGTATAAAGGCGACCCAACTAATATAGTATATCGTAGTGGTTGGGAATTAAAATTGATGAATTATTTAGATAAGCATCCACACGTTACGTTGTGGAATAGCGAAGAAATAGTCGTGCCATATCGTTCACCAATTGATGGTAAGATGCATAGGTATTTTCCAGACTTTTATGTTGAGAAAGTATTTAAGGGTAAAAGAGAGAAGATATTAATCGAAGTCAAGCCGTATGCACAGACGAAACCACCTACTGTACAGAATACTAAGAAGAATAAACCTACCAAGCGTTACTTAAATGAAGTCAAGACTTGGGGTACTAACTCAGCTAAGTGGAATGCGGCGGCTGAGTACTGTAAAGATAGAGGTTGGAAGTTTTCTATTATAACAGAGAATGAATTAGGAATCAAGTGATAGTGTATAAATAGATAACAAACACAAGGAAATTTAACAATGTATGATTATAAATGTAATGTAGTTAAGATAGTAGATGGTGATACTGTAGATGTGGACATCGATCTAGGTTTTGGTATCTGGATGAGAAACGAAAGAGTTCGTATCATGGGCATCGACACACCTGAATCAAGAACAAGAGATTTAGTAGAGAAGAAGTTTGGTCTAGCCGCAA
>Ga0181408_1000015_pt1 | contig 44635 bp, 41 predicted proteins | sample 31SPOviralmetaG_FD_130137 | JGI IMG/M metagenome (GOLD analysis project Ga0181408, IMG submission 130137) | Marine viral communities from the oligotrophic San Pedro Time Series (SPOT) site, San Pedro Channel, CA, USA - 31 SPOT_SRF_2012-02-16 | ecosystem: Environmental > Aquatic > Marine > Strait...
AAAAGATATATACAAAGATTTATATGAAGGGAAGTAAACAAAGCAGAACAGATCTGCTAGAAAAAAAGATACAAGCAGCAATTAATATAATTAAACAATTGCTAGATGAAAATGCTTATTTAAAAGATCTGTCAGTAGGCACACTAGAAACTGTAAAGTTGATGCCAGGTTATGATGAAGCAATAGAAGAGTTAAAAACAAAACTAAAAGAAGATGGAAAGAAAAAGAAGATGGAAGTACAGGGTGATTAAAGCCCTACGTTATACTAATAAGCTTACATCTTGGCAGAAGTTTGCGTCACGTGTCGGGTACATGGGCGCAGGCTTTGTTATAGCAGGACAATGGACTATTAACCCTATATTTTTTATCATGGGTTTTATATGTGTGATAGTACAAACATCATCGCGTAAACAATGGAATTTAGTTGCTTTAAACATCAACGGTTTAATAGCATGGATAATACACTTAATAAACGGAATATAAATGTGGAACAATGAATGGAAAAAAGGAGAAGATTACCCTAAGTGGGGTGATACGGACGTATACAAGAAAACTATCGCAGGTGGTTACTTACTTCAAGACGAAACACCTCGTGAAGCATATATGCGAGTTGCTAAAACAGTTGCTCGTAGACTTTACAAACCTGAGATGGCCGGAACGTTCTTTGATTATATTTGGAATGGTTGGTTGTGTCTGGCTAGTCCTGTGCTATCAAACACAGGGACTGATCGCGGTTTACCTATATCTTGCTTTGGCATTGATGTTGCAGACTCGATTCAGGACATAGGAAGTAAAAACTTAGAGATGATGCTACTCGCTAAACACGGCGGTGGAGTTGGTATCGGTATAAATCAAATAAGACCCGCCGGCGCTAAAATTACAGGAAATGGAACATCAGACGGAGTCGTGCCCTTCTGCAAAATATACGACTCGACCATACTTGCAACTAATCAAGGATCTGTCCGACGAGGAGCTGCATCAGTTAATATTAACATTGATCACCCCGATTTCGAAGAGTGGCTAGAAATACGTGAACCCAAAGGTGATGTCAATAGACAATCACTTAATCTGCACCAATGCGCTGTGGTTGGCGATAAGTTCATGCGACGAATTGAACAAGGAGATAGAGACGCAAGAAAACGTTGGGGAAAATTACTTCAAAAGCGTAAAGCTACTGGCGAACCTTACATACTTTTTAAAGGGAATACAAACAAGAATAACCCTAAAGCCTACAAAGACAACGGGCTAAAGGTACATATGACAAACATATGTTCAGAGATTACATTACACACAGATGAGAATCATAGCTTTGTATGCTGCTTGTCATCTTTAAATTTAGCTAAATATGATGAATGGAAAGGAAGCAACCTTATATATCACGCCACGTGGTTTCTTGATGGCGTTATGGAGGAATTTATTCAAAGAGCAAAAGGACTTAGAGGTTTTGAAAATGCCATTCGTTCCGCTACGAAAGGACGAGCACTTGGGTTGGGTGTATTGGGATGGCACACCTATCTCCAAGAAAAGAGTATTCCTTTTGAAGGTTTACTTGCTCAGTTTGAAACTAGGAAAATATTTTCTCAAATTAAAATCGAGTCTGAACGAGCTAGTAGAGATCTTGCTGAGGTTTATGGTGAGCCTCTGTGGTGCACTGGCACTAGCATGCGTAATACTCACTTGCGCGCTATTGCTCCCACTGTTAGTAATTCAAAGCTTAGCGGAAACATTTCGCCGGGAATAGAACCTTGGGCTGCTAATGTATTTACAGAGCAATCAGCTAAAGGCACATTTATAAGAAAAAATCCTACACTTTTAAAATTACTTAGAAAACTTAAAATTAATAACAATGAAACTTGGGATAAAATTCTGGCAGATGGTGGTAGTGTTCAAGGTCTATCTGAGCTTGACGGGGTTGTGGTTGGACCACACGACGTACCGGCTAAGGACGTTTTTAAAACGTTTAAAGAGATCAATCAACTAGAACTAGTAAATCAAGCTGGTATCAGGCAACAGTACATAGATCAGTCTGTTAGCTTGAACCTAGCGTTTCCTAGTGTAGCTACACCAAAATGGATTAATCAAGTTCATATGTCAGCATGGAAAAAAGGTATTAAAACCTTATACTATACTAGAACTGAATCGGTACTACGCGGCGATATAGCTCAACAAGCTATGAGCGAAGATTGTATTGCCTGTGACGGATAAAAACAATGAAGGGGACCTCGTTTGAGATCCCCTTCGGTTACAGGAACTTTTGGGTATGGTACGCCCAGTTATCTTTGTTCCTTATTTTTTGCACACACACTGTGCCACTGGACAATCTTTAACATCTACAATTAATTTAGATACTAACCAGTTCCATTTGCACATTAGCTTACACCAGCAAGCCTGCATCCATGATCCTAATTTTACTAATAATTTTCCCATAATTTAATCGTTTTCTACTTGTCTCATTTTAAGTTGTCCATCAACGCACTCAAATTCTTGTATCTCTGCATTGAACTCTTTTAAGTTCTGTTCTGGCGTGATAGGTTTTTCGTATTTTTGCATTTTACCATCAACTCTTTTCATTGATGTTTTTGATTTTCTTTTCATGTACTCAGCTTTCTTTTTTGCTCTTGCTTCTGCACATTTGTCTTGATAGAATGGTGATTTACTTCTCATGATTTTAATATTAATCGTTATACTCTCCGTCTTTTAGTTTTGTTACGTAAAAACCTTTTTTATCTTTTTTTAATTTAGAATAATCTTCTACAGAAAACTGAGGAAATGTACTTGAATCTCCTTCTATTTGATCAAATTGATTTTCAAAGTCATCTTCGTTTATATAATCGTTTTCTTTTAACTTAAAATTAGTAGGTCTTGTTATTCTTATAGTATCTCTAGGTTTTTCTCTAGGATCTTTTTCTTTTTCTAAAGGTGTTTCCATTTTTAATGGATAGTTTTTACCATCTACACTAAAACTACTTTTACCGGCAGCTTCTGCATCCATTTTTGCTTTAATAAAAGCGTTACCTTGTAAAGGAGTCACTGGACTCTTCATCATGAAAGGATTTGAAAATTTTGATGTACTCATGATTTTTTAGATTTATTTTTTTGACAAAAGTTTCTGGCTGCTTCTACGCTACCGAAACCCCACTTTTTTAGTGCCATTGCTTTTTTAGTTGGTTCGCCTTTAGCGTTTTTCATTGCTCCAGCCATACCAGCAAATCTACAAGCAAACGACACTCTTCGCTTGTTAGTTCCTTTTGTAAGTCTTTTACCTAACTTCTTACCGGTTTCAGATGTATACTCTGACCGCATTTTTCTATTTTGCTTTTCGTAAGCTTTTTCTTTTATCTCTACTGGTGATTTCATATTAATATGTCCAAATTACATTTTGTGATTTATCTTTGTCGATGTCTACGTGTATAAAAGATTTAGCGACACCTATTCTTTTAAAACCGGTCTTTGTTAGTAAGCTTAATAGTTTAAACCTATCGCTAGATGTTGTGCATGATATATCAACAGCTAAACCTTTTACGTGTGAAGAATCTGCAACACCACCTATTTTTTTATTTCTAGCTTTTGTTCTATAACCAGAATTTACTCTAATAGGTTTACCATATTCTTTTCTTACCGCATCTAGCATATATATTATTTCTTTATTCATATACTTACCGCTACCTGGTTCATCAGGTGAATCAAACTCTTCTAGCTTAAAATATTTCAATTTTCGTTTTCTTTTTTAATGTTAACCCATTTAGATATTGTATATCCTATAGTTATAAGTAACAATAAAATTTTTAAACCGTCTTCTATTTGTGTAAAGGTTGTAACGCCTAGTGTACCTACGCTCATAGCGTATAGCTTCATATCTGATAAACTCATTTTTCTCCGCATTTTTTAGATGGATCACCTACTTGTCTCCAGTCTTGTTTAACCCAAGTTTTTAAACTTCCGCCACTACTTGTTCCGCTGACATTGCTTTTGCTAGATCTTTTGTATTTACCTTTAGCTCCAGCAGATCTTTTAGCGCTAATAACTTTTTGTCTTTCTTCTTTACTCATACTAGCAATTTTGGCTTTAGGTAAACAAACTTTTTTTGTGCCTCCGCCTTTTGCTTTAACTGGTTTAACTTCTTTATTAAAAGGAGATTTTCTTTTCTTTTCAGCTTCAGCAAGACTAGCATCGTTACCTGTGCCTCTGCCCGCCGCAGCTGCTGTTCTTTCCCGCATCTTATTCCAAGGCTGCGTGTGCATTACATTAGCCCAGCAATGACCTAAAGGCGAATCTGTTTTTTGTTTATAAGCCATTAGCACTTACCTTTTTTCTGTTGCTTTGAAGCCCACATGTTAGCATAAGCACTAGGATATACATCAAATTTTTTTCTTGCAGCTGCTTTACAACCTGCACTTAGTTTTGCATATAATGCTGATCCCATTTTAGCAGGTGTTTCAAAATCAGATCCTATATCTTTTGAGCTTCTTGGAAGCTTAGGATAGTTTTTATAAACTTCCTGTTGTTGATCGTAAGTTAAAGTATCAAAGCCAAATTCGCCATAGCGTTCTTGAGCTATTTTTTCTTTATTAGCTTCCATGCCAGCCTTGTACATAGCTTTAGCTGTTTTAGGTTTTATTTTTGCCATCTTTATTTTTGTTTTGTAGTTCAATTATTTTTTTAACTCTAGCGTCTTCATAACGCAATGCTTTAATTTGTTTTTTGTCAAGACCTAGATCTAATAGCATCTGCGTTTGCTCAGCTGTATTAGTATCACGTTTCATAACATCAATCTCTTGCTTTTTACGCTCTGCTTCCGTAGGCTCAACTGGTTTATCCCAACCACCATAATAAGGCAAGCCAACGTCCCAAGTGCTCCAACCACCAAACAAAAGAACTTTCTGCCACTTTTGTGATTGCTCGCTTAATATACCTCTTATGTTATTAGCTTTCTTTATAACACGATCAATAGGTATATTTGTTACTGCTGTTATAATTTGAGCACCTGCTAGATAAGCTGGGTTGTCAAGACTAAAACCTTTTTCTTTTATCTCTTTCATATTCCAACTAAAGCTTTTTAAACCACCTACTATTTTTCTATACTTAGAACTAATAGCTGGTGAGAAACTTAAAGCCTCTATAGCCGCTTTCTCATACTCAGGTCTTTGTTTACCAGACTCTTCATATATTTTCATTAAAGTATTCTTAACAGCGACCATACCTGCACCAGCAATACCTAAACCTTTTAACTGAGAGTCAATCATACCGTTAGCAGCTCTAGCTATTCTATTGTTATCTTGTTTTTTCTTAGCTGCGCTTTTTTCTTCGTCCTCTTCGTCATCACCAAATCCTATTGCAAATAAGGCTTGCTGCATAGCATTGAATATTAAGTTTTGAATAACACCATAATAAGCTATTCTAGACATATGAACTTTTGCGTCACCACGACCCGCTATTATATCTTGCAATGCACGTTTTTGTATTCTTACATACTGCATTGGAGTATTAGCCCAATTAAGTATAACACGACCAGCAGCTGATGCTTGTTGCATGCTAATTTTATCAGGTGAACTTGATTGTTGGCTTTCTTCTGCTATTTGTCTAAAATCTTGAAACGCTTGCTCTTGAGCTAGTTTAGGATCCATGCCTTCTTTAATATACTTATTAAGTCTATTTCTATAGAAAGTAGCACCACCAGAAGCTATAGCAAGACTATCAGCATAACGAGTAAGTACAAAACCTTTACTAAGTAAAAACGCTATAGCGGCTTTAACTTTATTTTTAGAATCTTTTACAGCGTCTGCTATTTCAGATTCACTTACATTTATTTTAAGACCATTACGGCGCTGTACTAAGTAATCAGAGTTCATTAGCGTCATAAAGTCTCCCCAAAATTGTTTTTGGTTTGCAAACGCTTTACCTGCGGCTATAATATTATTATCACCCCAATTTATAAAGTTTACAGCAGATATAGTTTGAAGTAGCGCAGATTTAGTATTTAAAAACATTACAGCACCAACAGAATTATTAACCCAGTCAAGTACAGCGCTTGTTTGATCGTTATAACCAAGTCTGTTTGTACCTGCTTTCATTCTAGTTAATGTGTTCTCTAAAGCTTTACGCCAACGAGTACCGTAAGCAGCTTCCATTTTGTTTAAATTCTCAGGTGAAAATATAATATCTACATTTTCTTGCCACTCTTGTTGATATTCTTTACGGTTAACATCGTTTATACCGCCAATAATATCTGTAGTTAAATTACCACCTAACCAATCTTTGCCGGGCTTAGGGTATGGTTTACCTTTTTGTATTGATATTAATTGATCCGCAAAAGCCTGAAGCTTAGCGTCATCAGTTATAAACTTATTAAGTTTCTTAACATCTGTTTTTGATAAACCAGGTATTGACATACCTTGTTGGGTCCACATGTAAGTACGAAGTGCATGCTGATATGTAAATTTACCAACACCTGTTTCAGTTTCTAATGTTTTAGGTAAACCTGGAAACTGCTCTTTTAAAGCCATAAAATCATTAGCAGCAGATATTTTAGCTTGAGTTATAGAATCTTCAGCTTTATTATATGGATCAATAAGGTTTGTTTTTAAAAACTCATACTGAGCTTCACCTTTTTTGCCATTACCCAACAAGCTATACAATAAACCTTTAAAGTCTTCAGCTGATGAAGCCATTGTAAGCCAGTCAAATCTACCTTTATCTCTACCTACTGTTTTAGCTTTAGCGGCAGAAAAAGTTTTATATGATTCAATACCCGAAGAGTCTTGTATCATATCATTTACAACAGTATCAAACGTTTGCTTTTTACTAGCTCTAGCTTGTTGTACTTTAGATTTAACATCTATTTGATCTAATACTTCTTTAACTGCTTTAACGTTTTTACCAGCGTCATCTGCGAAGTAAAAATCATTATAGCCTTCAGCTGCTTTACCAGCTATCCATCTACCTTTAGCCGCAGCTGTGCCATCTCCTAAACCAGTTATATTACCTAAAGGTATATCAACACCTAACGCTTTCATAAAAGCCCTAATAGGACCATCAGCAGTTTGTGGTCTTGCTGTTAATATAAATAAATCTTCTGTACCACGCTTGTCTGCTATTTTTTTAGCAACATCAAATAGTGGTCCTTTTTTACCATCAATGACTTGTTCAAACTGACTAAAGTCAAATGTAGCACCTTGAGCTTCAAGATCTGCCGCTTGTTCTGCAAACTGTGTAGCATTTATCTCTTTTGTTCCTCCTGGAACTTCTTTTAAAACTTCTAGCTTCTGCGAATCGTTAAGACTATTAAAACCTTGTAATCTACTAGGCAAGTTTTCAAATTCTTTTTTAAACTTTCTTCTAGCTACAATATCAAGCATGTCTTTATCTATGCTAGATATAGGCATATTAACGATAACTTTGCTATTAGATCTAGCTAGCGTGTCATCAAAATCAAATACTCTTATTTTTCTAACAGGTTTGTCTATTTTTCTACCTTCATTTAAAGCTTGATCAAGAGTGCTTAATTCACCTACTATGTCTTGATTTGTTTTTTGTTTTTGACTAGCTCTAGCGTAACCTAGAGGTCCAGGCATCATTTCTGTGTTTTGCTTCTTAGCTCCTTGATAAGTTGATTTATTATTGATCATGTTTTTGACAATAATACCCTCAGGACTTAAACTTGCATCTGAAGCAATAGAAATTATCTTAGCTTGTTTTTCACTTAGTTCTTGAGCTATAAATTCAGCTAAATTTGTACCTGTAAAAATTCTACCTGATGGCAGTCTTCGTGTTCCAATAGGTATTTGAAACTGAGCATCTTTGCCTAAAAAAGTTAAAGGATCTGCAAAACTTCTTACAGACGCACCATCTGCATCTTTTTCTACTCTCATTCTTTCTGAGATAACAGCTTGCTCTAGACTAGCAGCGTTAACTTTAGCGTCAAATATAGCTTTTTCTTTAGTTATTGTGCCTTTTCTAAGCTTGTCTAATATGTTTAAAAAATTCTTATTAGCATTAAAAAGCTCTACTAAATGCTCGTTATGCATTCTCTTGTTTGCTGTTTTACCCTTAGTAGTACCTTTTTCTGGTTTTATACTAAAACTTGTAACAGGTATTAAACCTTTAAATATACCAGTTGCTCTATTTACTTGGGATTCTAATATATCTATTATTGTTGCAAAATTTTCGTTAGTAGGATCAGCTGCAAACATATTTATTAAAGAAACATATGTGTCAGAAACTGCTCTTTGATTCGCAATTAAAACATCATCAATATTTGTTTCTTTATCTGGAGTTAAAAGATCTTCTACTTTAGCTCGTGCTTCGTCTAAAGTTATATCACCATTATTATATGAATCAGCTATTTTTTCAACCTTACCTCTAAATCCTTTTTCACCCCAATTACTTGGAGCATAAACATTATCTCTAGTACCTAAATTTGTTCCAGTACCAATTAAGGCATCTTTACCAAAAACAGCTTGCATTAATTTACCGTACTCTCCTCTTTTTAAACCATACTCTTGTAACGTAAAAGGTTTTCCTCCTATTTTAATTCTAGCATCACCAAATCCAACTGTTTTCATTAAAGCCATTTGAAAAGACACAGGTAAATCAGAAAAACTTTTACCTTTAGGTATCATACCTTTGATTAAAGAAGTATAACCTTTTTTAAGTCTAGCTGCATTAGCTAAAGATGATATTTCATTTTTGCCTCCAACTCTAACATCAAATTTACTTCTTAATTCTTTATATCTTTTTTCATTTGTAAAAAGATAATCAACAACGTCTGTAAAATCAATACCTAAAACTTTTGCTATGTCTTCAATTTTGTTTATTTCTTGCGCAATTTGATCTGCATCGAGATTTCCAGATAAAGTTTTTTCTAAAAACTTCTTAGCTCCTTTGTTTTCTACTTCATCTACAGCTTCTTTTATTATTTTATTACTAAACCTAGCGCCTGTTCTTGTTCTAGCTACAGGATCTGGTACAGCTTGCTCAAATATCAAGTTTCTAAGAGATAAGTTAGCCAAGCCTTTTAATGCTTGAGCGTTACTTGATCTATACACAGCATCCATACCTTTAGCTTTTTTAGCTTCAGGATTTAAAGCGTCAATTATATTTTTATAATCTTTTAAACCTTTTCTAGTGTCTCTTACGTATTTGTCTTTAGAGTTTTTAGTAAATAAAGCTTCTAATATTTTACCAGGTATAGAAGTTGATTTACCTTCTATGTTTGCAGCTTCTGCCAGCATCGCAAAGTCAGCCTCTGCGTTTATATTTAAAAATTGTTGTAAAGCCGTAACAGCGCCTGACACAACATCGCCTTTCATTATATTTTGATTCTTCTTAGAAAACCTATTAGCTTTCAAGCCAGTAGCTTTTTCCATTAAAGCAGCAACCGCAGGTCCTATGTCTTTAATATCTTTAAACTCTTTTATTTCACCCTTATAAAAGTTAGCAATGTCATCTGCAATAGCCTCTTCAAACAGCGCGTCTACCTCAGCCTTTGTGCTAACACCTAAATTACCTAATATTGTACTAGGATACTTTCTAGATGCCTTAGGAGTTGTTCTAGCCCTTGCTTTTGGCTTTGTAGTAGTTGTTTTTTTACTAGCAATTTGTCTAGCCTCCGAGCCGCTTGTACTTTCAGTTACAAATTTATTTGGATCAAGACCTGCTGCTGTATATATTTCAGCTGCTCTTACTCCTAACCTTCCTAGAAACGTACTAACCTCACCTTTATCTTGTGCATATTCTTCTGCAAGTGATTTTTTTCTACCTTTAAAAGTTATATCAACCATACCAGGCGTCATCATATCTGTTACGGCTTGAAGTACGTCATTTGAATCAACACCACTTTGCTGTGCTACATCAGGATTAAACTTTAATAAATCTAATATTAAACCAGAGTTTTCTTGAACAAGAGTAGTTGCGGCACCAATGTCTCCTTCAACAATGTCTTGCATTAACTTTTTGTTTCTTGGAGCTTGTTCTGATGTTCTAGCTTTATCTTGTTGAGTTGTACTACCTTCAGAACTTGCTAAATCAAGCTGTTGTTGTGTTAAACCTTTACCGCCTTCTACCGCTTGGTTAAAACCTCTAACAAAATCTAAGACACCTTTACCAGTGTCAAAGCTTATATTTAAAGCTGCTTGATTGTTTTCAGAATAAACATCACTAAGAACATCTCCGACCGTTTCTGCTTCTGCCTCAACAGCCGCATTTTCTTGTATTTGATTAGCTGTTAAACCTTCACTTGTAAGTGTTATTATTTCTTCAAAATAACGCTCTTCAGCTTGTTGTTTATCGTTTAAATCACTATTTGGATCTTTCATTATAGCATCAAAATCCGCTTTGTATTGATCAAATCTATTTTGTAGGTTTTGATCTAAATTAACGCTATCACTTTGTAAAAAATCATTTAAAGCCTTACCAGCTTTGGTTTTAGCGGCGCTGTCGTTAACAAATATTTGATCTAAAAAAGCATGTAAAACTTCATGCTGAGTTGTAGTTGCTATGTTATCTTTAGCTGCTGAAACTTGGTTTATTATAACCTGTCTTGAACCATCTGGAAGTCTTGATATAACACCATAACCTTGTTGTTCTGCTGGTAACACGTTACCATCTGCGTCTCTTTGTAAGCCTATAACTTCACCTCCACTTGATTCAACCGTAGCAACTACACTTAATAAACTTTCAGTATCGCTTACTGATTCAACACCAACACCCTCTAATTGACCAGCTATTACTCTAGCCCCAGCATCTATTTGTCTTGTTTTAGGTGATATAAAACCACCGCCTGTAATTCTACCTTCTGCATCTTTTGTTACGTAAGGCTCTAATAAAGAGTTCTTTTTACCAGTTAAATTATTTCTTTTATTTTTTAACTGCTCTATTTCTTTTTCTTTACCAAATACAAAATTAGTGTCTGATTGTATAGTTTGTATTTGTTGATCTATTTGAAATGTTTGTTGCTCTATATTACCTAACTCATCTATTTGCTCTCTAGGCATATCGCTATATCTGTTCATCACTAAAACGATATCATTGTTTAACTCTAATGTTAAATCAGCTATTTCTGTTTCTAAAGCCAGTTTACTTTCTTTAGACATGTTAGGATTTTGTGCTAAAGAATTTATTTTACTTTTTATTAAGCTTTGTCTTTCTTGCACGTTTATTTTATCACCAGGTGTAGATGCGGCATTAACATATGGTGCAAAAAGCGCAGGTGTTTTAAAACCATTTGCCATTAATAATCCAGAAAAGAAATTATCAGGAGCGCCATCAAAAAGATTAACATCTTTACCTAGTATTTTTCTATCGTAAAGATTTGCAGCTACTTCTGTAAAAACCTCTTCAAGACCTTCTGATACAACATCTACGCCGTACGTAGTAGCTCTTGATTTTAAACTATCTATATAAGCTTTAGTCCAGCCTCTTTTAACTCTTGACGGTGTGAATGCTTTAGCTCTATTTATCATAGGTAAAGATATTAATCTACCCATAACAGCTTCAGCGCCCATCATAGTAAGAGCACCACCCCACATCTGTGTTAGATTGTAGTTTATTTCTTCTGGTTTCTTAGATTTCCAAACCTCTAATCTATAAGCGTAATACTCATCAGTTTCACCCGGTTTTTTTACTGGTTTTGAACCACCTTTTTCTGTTTCAGGTCTATTCCAAGCATCGAAAGCTTTTTTACTTTCAAGCATTTCTTGTTCATACTGTTTAAATTTTTGACCGCCAGCTTGAGCAGTTACAATACCAACTCCAAACCCACCAGTCGCAACCATAACACCTATTTGAGGAATTATAGCACCAGTTGTAGCAAACAAGTATCTACCAAAATCATCAGCATCTCTAATATCCTCTATGCTCATACTGTCAGCAACGCCGTCCATTAAATCTTTCTGAAATTTATCTACGTTTTTATTAGCAACATCTCTTTTTTTAGACCAAGTATCTAGTATTAAGTTTCTACTGTAGTTCCAAACATTATCAAATGCGCTAAATTTTTTAGTATCAAACTTCTCGTCAAGAGCAGCTACTATTTCTCTAGGAGCTGTAGCCACTCTATATATAATTTCTTCTACACCTTGACCCATTTCAGTAAAAGAGTTTACTGTGTTATCAATCATTATAGGAAGTAAATTATAGTTTCTACTTAAATCATTTATAAGTTCATCCGCATTTTTGTTTTCAACAAGAAGATCATCAAGTTCTTTGTATTTTTTCTTTTGTAAATCAATTATTTGATTGTGAGTTTGATTTATTGCAGCTAATTGTCTATTGGCTTCTTTTATTTGATCTTCTGTAACATATGTACCAGATGCTATTTGTTTAGATAGAGCTTGAAGTAATTTCTTTTTGTTTTCAGCTTGTGTTTGAAACTGCATTATAGAACCTTCTTTGCTAGTAATTTTACCTAAAGCTTCTTTTCTTTTTATCTGATAAAGCTCCATTTCTTTTTGCTTATCAGATCTATCTATTATTTCTGGAGTAGCTAAAATACCAGCTAGACCAGCTTGCAAAGGATTTGAAAGAAAATGTTTAATTGCTGGAATTATTTTTTCACTTCTAATATCAAAACCACTTTCTTTTATAAAATCTTCATTTTTATCTATAAGAAGTTCTGTAGATATTTCACTAGCTTTAGTATCAACCATAATCTGGTTAATATAATCTTGAGTGTTATATTTTTTACCTCCTACTGTTATTTGTTGTGATTTAAGTAATTGTTCAGCGTTATTTATACCATCAGCTGCTTTGACTACAGATGGTATAACACTGTCATACAAACTTTGCCAATCTTCATTTATTTTTGTTACCTCTCGCTTAAAGCCTTTTTTTGTAACTTGTAACCCAAATTTTTGAGTCCAAACCAATTCCATTTCTGGATAAAGCTCATTCCACTGTTTGTTGTTTTTACCCTGCTTTCTATGTTTTTGATAATTGTTCCAAACTTCTTCTCCATAAGAAGAGTCTTTATTAAATTTTTCTTTTTGAAGTCTTTGTTTCTCTACATACTCTTTATTATCTACAAACTCGGTTGCTTTTGTTACAGCAGAGGCTCTATCTTCGTCATTTAATTTAATTAAGTTTTGAAACTCATTAGCTATTTCAGCATATTCTAAATCAAGAGCTTCTAAATCAGAATTAGTAGACTCACTTATTTCTGTTAGTTGAGCTATATAATCAGGATTTTTTTCATATAAACTAAGCAAATCATTACCCGCTTCATATTGATCCATAATACTTTGATCCATGTGCTGAAATGTAGTTGAAGCACTTATATAATCAACAGTATTTTTTTCTATTTCTACAAAAGCTTCTGGCTCTTTATTTTTATCATCACTTGAGTTTCTTGAATAATAAACTATTTCACTAGTTCCATCATCTTTATTTCTAAAGTTGTATTTATATTCTTTATTTTTTGTTTTATAAACTTGATCAGGAGTAGCAATAACGGTTAATTTGTCATATTGCTCTTGTCTTTCTTTATCTATACTGCGTGATATAGCGTTATATTCATTGCTACCAAAACCTTTTAACTCGCCAAAGCCAGTAGGTTCTGATGTTTTAATTTTTTCTGGGATAAATGTTGATGAAAATTCTCCACTTGAAGACTTTAAATTGGATACTTCGTTTGTTTCCGCTGCTACAGTCGTACCCGTCTCCGCAACAGCAGGTGGCTTTCCCTCTTCAGAAACCTTAACTTCTTCAAATACTTCAACTTGCTCTTTAGGTTTTTCCTCAACTTTTTTAGGTGTATGGATTTTTTTCCACTCTTGCGCTGCTTCGTTTATTTGTGGCTGCGTAAGACCTAAATTTTGAAGCTGTGTAATATACTGTAATAACGTAATATGACTCATTTAATTATATTTTATAAATTGTTATCGTCAATAAATTTTTGTGCTTTAGCAGATCTTGCTTCTTCTAAATCAAACACCGCAGCGTCCTCTTGGACAGTAGGTAGTTGATTAATTGTGAACTGCTTTAAATAATTGTTCATAAAGTATTCTTTATATTTGCTTTGAAACAATATTTTTTTATCTTGAGATAATGGAAGATCTTCTTTATAACTCCAAGCGTCTGACCCCGCGTTTGCGTTTTGAACCATTTGATCGTCTTCTTCAACGCTAGTTCCTTTAGCTATATAAACGTTCCAAGCGGCTACGGTTTCTTGCTCCGAACTTAATAAACCAGCTACTTCAGCATTTATAAAAGGATCTACTTTTCTTTCTATTTTATCTAAATCAAACTTTAAAGTATTTCTACCTTTACCGTTTCCAATATCTACAATCATATAATCAAAACTACCATCAGCGTTTTTAGCAATAAACTCTTCTGATATCTTAGCGTTAGGAGATAAAACACCATTATCTAAAATATCACTTTGAGCAAATAAACCTACTTCGGTTAAAAGTCTTAACATTTCTTTTTCAATATCAGGAGTATCTGCAACTAGAGATATTTCATTATCTAATATTGATCCTAAAGCAGCGCTATTTATAACTAAAGGATTATTTTCAAATAAAGGACCTTCAAAAACAATAGTTTGAGTACCATCTTCATTTAAATACAAATTTAAATTATAGCCATCTGTTTTGGAAAAACCTGGTGTAGATGTAAACATAGAATTAGCAACTAAGTATCTATAGTCATTGTTTACGTCATAATTAGGAGTATCTGTAGTGGATAACTCTGACATAACGTTTTGAATAAAATCAATAGATAATGCTGGAGCTTCTTCTAATTGTTTTATTTTTAAATTTTCATAATAACAGTTAGCAGTAGTACAGTTATTGTTTTTTATATCCATTTTTATAGCCGCATATTTCGCAGCTGTATCAGCATAAGCAACTTCTAATATTTTAAAATTATAATCAGAACTTTGAGAAGTATAATCATTATTATAAGCTATAGCGTTACTTTGATTAAACTGCTTTATAAATAGATTTGTTGTTATATTTTTGTTTTCCATTTTATCCTTGTTTACCAAATGCACTAGGCGCTAATTGTGCTAAGCTACCAAACATACCTGTTATAGCCTGTGTTTGATCAGCTTTAGCTTGTTGCTCTGCTTGCTTAGCTTGACCTAATAGAGATGCTGTTCTATCAAGTGCCTGCATTTCTCTTTGCTCTTTAGCTCCAAACATAAATTGTTTTCCAGCTGCGCCAGCTTGTTGCATTCTTATTTCTTCAGAAACCTGTTGTCTTTGGAGTTGTTGTTCTCCTTGCGCTCTTAGTTTTTCGTTTTGAGCTTCTTGCTGTTCTATGCTAGCTGAAACACCTTGTTTGCTTCTAAGAGCAGCCTGCGCCAATGCAGTTGCTCCGCCGGCACTTGCCCCAGTAGCTCTCATTGTGTCTAATGTGTTTGCTAAAGATATATCTGCCTGCTCTATTTTTATTTCTGCCGCTTGAGTCGCAACTCCTAAATTTGCGAAAGGATTAGAAAGCATGCTAGTTAAATTTTCAAAACCTTGATAAGGATTTATAATTTCTTGTCTATTGTTTTCTAGCCTTTCTAGTTTAGCTTGAAGTCTTCTCCTTTCTCTAGCCGCTGCTTTTGCTGCCCTCTTAGCTGAATTAGCTCCAAATAGACCACCTATCAAGCTAGATCCCATTCCTATTACTGCGGGTAGTGCCATAGTTTATTATTTTTATTATTAATATCCATTATTGTAAATAAAATTACTGCTTAATTTAAACAATTGTTTTTCACCTCCTTTATCTGTAGTTTGATCTGTAGATATAGTTGCGGTAGTATAATAGCCTTTTACGCCGCTCATTGAATCTCCAAATATAATTTCTCCAGCAGCTGGAGCACTGTTATTTATAATATTGGCTACATATTTGTTTTCTTTTCTACAAAACCCTACTCTTTGTTTATCATATGGAGGATACTCTGTTCCAAACACACTTAAATAATCGTTTCTATCTGTGACACTAGAGAAATTTAAAATAGCATTTAAAACAAAAGAAGTTGAATTATTTACAAATACAACTCTCAATCCTACAAAAGTTATAGTACTACCAACATTTACTTGAATATTTTGACTAGTGACTAAAACACCAGTAGTAGAGTTGTAAGAGGTGACAATTGTTCCTGGTGTTATACCGGGTCCAGATAATTCTGTTCCTACTGGAACAACATAACTAGCGCCTGTTAGCGTAACCGTGTTGCTTATTGAGTCTGCTGAGGCAAAGCCTATTATTTCAACTTGGTTTGTTACGGTAGTAGCTGCTGGAATAGTTATAAAATCACTATTAATAGAAGATCCAATTGGTATATCAATGTTAGAATATACTACTACACTTGTACCTGTTACTGTCTGCGAGCATAAAGCGCTTGAAGAAGTTTGTATGTATTCGCCTTCGTAATAACTTTTAATTGAACTAGCTTCATCAATATTAGAAATAGTTATAACGTTTGGTTGATAATCTACACCGGTTGAGTCTGAAAATAAAGACTTAAGAGTCCACCCATTGCTTCCCTCGTACGATACAGTTTTAAATGTTTTAGATCTGTCAGCGGCGGCATTGAAAACTACAGTTACTTCACTTGGTGTTTCTACGCTGTAAAAACTACCTCTATTAACAGAAGTAGAATAATGCTCATATATACCACCTTGGAAAACAGTGTAAAACTTGTTTTTTAAACTAAGCATTTGTTCTGGCGTATAGCTAAAAAAGCTAACCCATCCATTAGGTTGTTCATCGTATGATACCGTTTTAAAGCCTTCTGTTTTTTGAGGTGAATTTATACGTAATTGAGTAGAAACTAAATACTGATTATTGTGTATATCATAACCACCAATTACCATACCTTGATTTCCTATTCTATTTAATTCATGTCTAAAATAATCCCTCATTCCATAAGAAGATATTTCAGAAATACCGTTGTTGCTTAATTTTAAAATTGAATTATTGTTTTTATCAGAAAAATATTTATTATAACCATAAACTGCAAAGCTTTCAGGATTTTTGCTTATACCATATTCACCTAGATATGGGACTATTTGACCTATAACAGTAGTGAAAGAACTAACTGCAGTTCCACCGCCTTCAGCGCTATATATAGCGTCTTTATCTATTAAGGCTCTACTAACTTTGTTTTCTTGAAAAATAATTAAATTAGTGTCTTCGGCATATAATTTTTGTATAGAAGCGTTTGCTGGATCAGCCGTTTTAGTTATATCTTCTCCAACAGAAAATACATTAGTTTGATTTATACCAGTTCTTGAATTAAATATACCTGAATATATTAATGAACTCAACCTGAAAGATCCAGTATTACTTTCATCTACTATATATGCTTTCACGCCAAAATCTATAGTAGTATTATTATAACCACCTCTAATTCTAGATTCTTCTATATTCCAGTTGTTATTACCAGTTATACCAGTTAAAACAGGATAACCGCCCATATCTTGAGGTATGCCGAAAGATCCATTCCATATAGGCTCTTCGTCATTGTTAGTCTTTTTAAGAACAAAAGTGTTAAAATATTTAACTTCTACTGATGCTGCCATGTTTAATTATTACTTATTTTTTATATAAATTACACTCATTCTTGGTACGTAAATACAAAATTACTAGGTGGTGGATCTATAGGTATCGAAGTGCCTTGTCCTGCTTCTAGTGTAAAGACAGGAGCATTTGGTCCTCCACCTTGCACAAAACAATCAGTTCCGCACAATCCTTGTGTTGCGCTTCCACCGGCAGCAACAATTGCAGTAAATAATTGAGGAAAAGGATAACCTGGAGGATTTAAAACATCTTGAAGACTCTGCTTAGGACCTATCCACCCACAAGCACCAGTACTAGGTTCAAAAGGAACTTGGTCTTGACGAATGGTTATATTAGCGCCTGAACTATTAGCTAATAAATGATCCCAAGCCGGGAATTGACCATTTCCATCAGCCCCAGCTACATATGCATAGTAGCCATTACTTCCATCTCCAAAAAGCCAATCACCCCCTGGTCTAACCATTTTTAATGTTATTATTTTGTAATCTACACAAACACCTGTAAATTCACCTGGTGTACAATTAGTACTAAAGCAAGCGTGAAAATTCCACTGTTGAACTTCACTAATGTTTATTCCCATGTTTACTTTAACAGAGCAATCTACAAAATCATCAGGATCAGAAACTCTATACGTTATAGTATAAAGATCAGCAGGCATATTTGGATTTTCAAAATCCTGATTTATTAAAGGTATAGTTGCTTGTCTATCTGAATTAAAACTTTGATTGTTTTGTTCTAAAGCAAAGTGTTCTACGTCATTTCCATTACTACCTTTTTGTTCTATTATTTCAAAAGTTAAATCTTTATAAGAGTTATTGTTACCAGAAAATAAAGTTGTATTTTTCCATCCAGCGCCATTTACAGCTTTCAATAAACCTAAATCTTTTATCTCCATAGGTTGAGCTCCAAGATTATCACCGACGGCAAGCAAGTAAGGAAATATAGTTGGTGTAGGGCACGAATCCCATAAAACAGAATCTAAAACATTAATTTCTGTACCACTAGAAACTGTTGAACTATTATTTACTTCTAAGCTAGCAGGTTGTCTTAATTGTATACCTCCACCTTGAGATTGATCAGCTCCCAAAAAACTCATTTCTTTACTCCATGTACATTCTATATTTCCGTTTGCAAGTGTTGTTTTAGAAACTAAATAAGTTCCAGGCTGTGTATATAAAGGGGTTTGCGGTGTTTGGTATTCAGAAAGTTGAGAATTTAGTTCATGCCCAATTATCAAATATGCATTTGCCCAAGCATAATGCTCACTAGTTGTTGATAAGGAAACAGTGTTTACTAAAGGCAAAGCAAAGCCAAAGCCTCCAGGAGCTGAAAAACCAGAACCAACAGTTACGGTGTTAAGAGGAATTCCTACACCTTCTACATTTTCACCAACTAAAATACTCGACGCGCTATCATCTGCATCATAAACCTTAATAACGTTGGTAGTTTCAGGTATTAAAACTTTCATAGATGCGCCTATACCTGTTGGAATGTGTGGAGCTACGTTACCTAATACAGATATAAAACTTTGATTAAAAGGTAATCCATTTACTACAGCAGAAAAAGTAAAAGTAAACGTTCTTAGTAAAGGATCTGTGCCAAACCAAATAGAATTTGTTTGATTAGTACCTAAGCTACCTACGAAACCAGAGTCTATCGTTAAGTTAAATTGATTAGTACTAGAACCAGTTTCCGTAAAAGCAAAACAAGGTCCTTGATCATATGCTGTTTGCACGTCTGTATTATATCCATCAACGACACTTTCTAGAGTCAAAGGAGTGTCAATGCCGCTTGTTATTTGAACTCCAAAATTATCAACTAAATAAACAGGCCCAGTTAATATACTTGGCTTAGGCTCAGAGCCAGAAAAAGTTAAACTTTCTAAAAAAGGAGAATCATTAAATTGGTTTAAACCTGCCGCTCCTTGTCCTCCTGTGTTTTCATTTAATATAATATCATTTATACTTTTTACTAATCCAGTTGTAGAAGTTTCCCAGAATATATCTAATAAACTTTCCGTTGGTTTTGTTTCGTAAACAGCTAAATATTGTATCCCTGGGGTAGAAGAGCTATATATAAAAACAGAATCACCTATTGCCTGACTAACAGGTTGATTTACTACGACTTGAGCTGGTTTTGTAAAATTTAAAGTATCACTTCCTGACAAAATAACAGAATTATTCAACTCAAGTGCGTTTGCATTAGGCGGTGGATCTATATTAACTACTATAGTTCCATCAGGTATTGTACCTGTTCCTGTATTCAATGTAACTTGCATACCGACCTGTACTTGAAGCACTGATCCCCCAGTTATAGCTATTTGAGTTCCCGTAAAACTACCGGTTAAAGGAACGTTAGCAGGACCAGCTTGAGTATTTGTAAAACTAACTAAAATTAAATCATTTGGATATCCAGGGCCTTGAACTATATCACCCGCAGTTAAACTAGAAACATCACCTGAAATGTTACCTAGTTGTATAGTACTTGAGCCGGCTGTGTTTGCTGTAGAAACTAGCCCACTAACAGACGTAAAATTAACATTAGAAATTTGACCTATTTTATTAGCTGTGTTTATTCTTGCTATATATGGGTTTGAATCTAATGAGTAAAATTGAGGGAAAAAATCAGGCTGAGGTGGTTCACTAAAATCATAGTTAAATAAATCTCTAACAGTTGCAACTGTTGAAGCAAAATCAGAAGTTCTACCTGGGTAATACTGTTCATTACTTAACCCTAAGTTTGTTAGTGCTGTAGAAACATTTGTTGAAGAGTTTTGAACTCTACCAAATAGTGTAACTGATGATCTAAATTGATCTTGCTGCGGTCCTACTTCAACTAAATCTCTTGGTACTTTATTTATATTATCACTTATTAAAACAGCATGAGAAGTTTCGCCAATCTCTAACGATTGATCTTCAGGATAAGAAGACATAATACCTGGAAGATATACATTATAATAATCTTGCTCTGTTTGCTTTACAACTACTTTAAAGCTGTACCAACCTAATGGATTGTAATCAAGGCTTGAGGTGTCGCTGTTGTAAACTCCTGGCAGTGCTAGTTGAGGATTTTTTTCTTGTCCTATAACATTATTAAATAAAACTTTTATAGAATTTCCAGGCCAACTATCGTTATCTATGTTTTCGTCATTATAAGGAGAGTAAGCAGTATCACCTTTAAAACTTGCTCCATTGGGAAGCGTTATACTTGTTTGGTTATTTGATAAAATAGTTCCTGATTGTCTACCGTATCTATCAGACAATACAATACCTATTTGGTAGTTTCTATTTGTTTTTACACTAGAATTTGGATACTCTATTTTGCTGGTTGTTTTTTGTATATCACTACCTGGAACTAATAAAACTAATTGCAAATTAGCTATTACAGCTGTAGTTGGATTATTTATTGTTATAGTAGTGTTAGCTGCGATGTTCACGCTTGTAACTAAAGTACCTTCCGGTACTCCATCACATATAACTACCATTCCAACAACTACATCTCCTCTTTTTATATTAGTCAAAACAATTGTAGTAGATCCAACTGCAATAGGACCGACAGCATCGCCTTGAGATTCTAATGTGTTGAATTCAGATTTAGTAGTAATAGCGGTTTGATAATCTATAGATTTAGGTGCTGTGTGCTTGTTTAAAAAATTACCATATATAACTCTATTTCCTGCAACTTCTTGAGCTAAAGCTCTAACAGGCGTTTTATCATAAACTCTTATTAAGTCTTTTTCTGGTAAAGTTTTAAAAGGTTTTTGAGACTGATAATCATATTTAAAATACTCAGGTTCACCTATAGTTAATTCTACATTGGCTGCTAAAGAAACATTTGAGCTTAAAGTTATTTCGCCAGATGTACTAGGGTTAATATTTGGATTATCAGGTTGGTAAGCAGTTACTGTTATATTTGTAGTTATACCAAAACCCGTTACGTAACTACCTACATTTATACCTCCTTTTACATTATCTACTAAAACTTTGTTACTAGACGCGGTAGTTGTTCTTACAGTACAGTTAGCTGATTGATTAAAAATTTCTTGCTCTTCTATTGTGTCAATTACTTTTACAGTTGTTTGATCAGATTCTCTATATAATATATCAATAGCTTTTAATAGAAGTTTATCTTTTAATTCATAATTTTTAAAAGGTAATGGTATTCTTAATTGTATTTTATCTACTTTGTTTTCTACAAAAGAGACTATAGTACTTCTATAGGCTTCTGATTGATCGTCTAGCTCAGGCATTCCCCTTGCATCATCTTTTACGTACATGAAATAACCATCTTGTCTAGGTATAAATGCAGACTGCGTAAAAGTTGAGAATAAAGAATATTCATTATCTACAAATTTAAATCTGTAAGCAAATCTTACAAACTTATCTTCTAAATAAGTATCATCACCTGCAAAATCTTTTTCGTAATATTTATTGTAGTTAAAAACTATTTCTGTATTAGTGTTTAATGCAGAGGGTATAGTTGCTCCTAATATATTAACAGTCCATAGTGCTGGATTGCCGCCAGCTGCTGCGGAGAACGAAACAGTATTAACGTAAGCTGAAGGTATTGGGATTATATTACCTAAAGTATCTACGTAAGACACGTTAGCGCCCGCATCATAGGCGCTAGGCGATTGATCTTGAGCTATATATCCTTTTAAGTTTTTAACTATAAAACTAGTTGACCCTAAAGCAGCGGGAGCGTTTAACTTTGCAACACCACCATTAGGATAAAACTTACTAGTAACATCTTTCATAGTTGTCTCATACTTGACTGTATTAGATGTAGATTCTTTGCTTTCAACATATAACTCTATTGAGCTGTAGGGGTTATATTTAGCTACAGATATTTGATCTTCAAGCGTGTAATAAATTGGTGTAGTAATATTTGTTGGATTAGCTAAATCTACATTTATTTTTCTAGGTTGATTTCTATTATCTGTCCAAAATAATAAATTTTCAATTATATTAACACCATATATAGGATGTGTTTTAGAAAAATTCAAAAAAGAACCCTGTACTAGAGTGATTAAAGAACCTAATGTAGTAGATGTATTATATCTTATAATAAAATTTTTAGCGTTGGGATCGTAAGATAATTGTTCAGGATCAGGATCTAAGTAGTTAGTAAAAAATAAATACATATTACTATTAGCATCATCTTCAACATGACCAATACAGTAAAGTCCACTGATTCCCGTGTGTGCAGCTACATTAGACACTAAGCTATTGCCTAAAACATTCTCTAAAGAACCAACGCTTTTTCCTTCAGACTTGCTAACTTGAGCGTTTAATGCGTTTCTATACTCATTAGAACTAATTATTCGAGCGTCTAAGTCTTTGTTCATCTTAGACTTTAAAAAAGTATTTTCAGATTTAGCCATTTAATTTCAGTGTTTTATCCATTTAGATTTACCACGCATAACTTGAACTATTTCGTCAAGTTTTATGTTAGATAATCTTATTTTAGCATTTCTAAGCTTAGCTGATCTATCTCTTTTTAATCTCTGAACAACATATTCTTGTTGACCAGATCTTGTAGACACTATGTTGTAAAGAATTGACGCGTACAATGCGTCCTCGGCCATCTTAGGTATCTTAGAATCAACTTCATGAGCAAGGCCGTCTGATATATACTCTAGTACTATTAACTTACCTACTAGGCTACTTGAAAAACTTATCTTACCTTCTCTTGAATTCATGTTAAACCAGCCGTTTACTTGCGCGTATTGAGGTTCTAGACCGTATTGTTGACCGTAAAAAATGCTATTGTCAAATCCATAATAATTAGCCCAATAAGCATAATCATCTATATTGTTAAAAAAAGTTTGGCTTATTATTTTGTCGTTAGCTGTTTTCCATCTATTTTCTGTTATAGAAGTTCCTTCTAAGTTTTCACCAAAATTATCTTGAGTAGGCACCCCCTGCGCGTCTTGTATTGGATTTTCGTAAGGACTTGTAGTTAGATTGCTAGCTGGATATATAGGTCTTTTAACACCTAATTGATCTATGTAGCAAACGCTTACGTAGTTTACATAGTCTTGAGGTAATGGTAGGCTTAAACTTGGAGGTATATTTAATTCCTGAGAGTGTATACTTTTTAGTATATCATAGCTAAACTCTTGTAAAGATCTTTTTGCAAAAAACAATACATCAGATTTTTTGGCATTTTGTAATATTTTACCATCACCAACATATCCAACCATAAAATTTTCTATAGCGTCATTAAGAGATATATACTCATAACTACCATAATTTTCTTCTACAGTATTTCCAAAAGCATCAAAACCAGTTCCAGCAGCAGAGTCACCATAATTACCACCGCTTAAAGTTTTTAATTGAACTACTACGTACGTATTATTTGCTAATCCTGCTATCGTAATACCATTATTAGATATAGTGTATGTTGTTATATATTCCGTAAAGCTGCCTGGTAAACCTGTAGCACTAGTGTATAGCTTGAAGTTATTTAATGCATAGTTAGTTTGTGCTGGATCAAAAGATCCAAAAACTAAATTTGTATCAAAAGTAGTTGTAAATGTTTCAGAGGCCGAACCGTTTGAAATAAAAACCTGAGCACCTTGATAGTACTGTTGATTTGTTTCTGTTACTAAACTCATTTATTTAAGATTTTGTATTAATTTCTACAGACTTAGCTTCTTGTTCTGCAACTTGTATTACTGTAGCATCGTTTACTACAACTCCAGCATATTTTAATATATTTGTTATTAAATTAGTTTGCTCTGAAATATCTAATTCAAAGTCAACAGATGTTGCTGGACTATATATATATTGACCCATTGCCCCTGGAGTAAATCCCCATTGTGGATCAGTTGGTTTAAAAACACAATTTACATTAAGCGAGTCAGGTAAAGGATCCACTTTTAACAATAAAACAGAATTAGAAAATGGAGTTATATTGCTCGTTGATTGAGTTGTAAAAGCTATAGGATATTTTTTAGTTGGAGCAGTTAATTTTGATCTTGTTATTTTATCAAAGTCTTTTTTACTAACAAGTTGCGTTATTGAATTGTTCTGAGGTTGGCCATTATATGTAGATATTATTTCACCTATTTTAAATATTAAATTTAAATTATTAAAATACCAACCACCATTAATCGTATTATACGTAAAAGAAGCATCTCTTTCAAAAGGATAAAGCTTATAAGCAGTGTCTTTAAACATGTTAAAGAACTCTGTATCATTTTGAGTATTGTTTTGGTTTTGACGATTTAATTGATTTCCATTAGGAAAATACGATTCAAATATTTCGTTTTGAACTTGAACAGCTAAGCTGTTAAATTCACTAGGAGTAATATAACCTCTTTGTTCTTTGTTTAATATATACAAGACTGTAGTGTATACTGTGTTTATATTTACTGCCATATTAATTTTTTATTATACTATAAAGGCGGCCGAAACCGCCTATACTAGTATCACTTGTTTTTATAGTTTTTTATCTATAGATTTATAGATCTCAACACCTTCGTCTGTTTTTAAGAAAGCAGCAAATGCTGAGTAAGGGTTTTCGTCAAAAGGCACGTTCATTAATTTTCTATCGTTTGATCCCCAAGTAAATGTTCTTTGATCTTGAGATAAATTAATTATACCAGCTTCTTGAGCTCTAATAGCCATGTTTCTCAATTGAACATTATCATCATTTGCTAAATTAATAAATAATCCAGGATTATTTTTTGCAAATATAAGTAAATCTCTTTTAAGTTCTTTAGAACTCATACTATTTACTTCAGAACCTTTTTCAACTCTCAATATAGCTTCTGCTTGATCTATATCCATATTTCTAGCCGCATTTAAAGCATCAATTTGAAGATCTAAAATATCTAAATCATCAGAAGCTTCTTTTACAGCGCTAAACTCTTCATACATTTTACCTTTTAAAGGGTGATATAAAGAAAGCAGTTTTTGTAAATTTTGTTTTTGTTTAGGAACTTTTAAATCACCATCTCTAAATATAATGTGACCTAAAGTTGCTTCACCTTTTTGTTCGTCTACTAAAGGTGAATCTTGATTAGTGGCATATCTAATTTCTCTTTGCTTACCTGTTTTTTCATCAAAATAAAGTAACGCGTGTTTTTTAGTATGCTTTCCAGGTATTGTGAAAGTAAGAGGAGATTTATTACCTTTTAAATAATAAATTCTATCTTTAATTTCCCATTCTGGTTTAACTTTTTTTATTTGTTTTTTTGTAGCAGTTTTTACTTCTGCTTCTTGAGTTGCAACCTCAACATTTTCTGCTTGAGCTTTTTTAGCCATGATATAATAAAATTAAATAGTTATAAAATAAACATCCCGCCCGAAGACGGGATGTATATTAGTTTTGAGTGATTACACTCCTTTGAATAATACAAAGTTGTTAGCAGCTTGTACAACTAAACATCTTTCAGATAGGAAGTTTACTTCCATAGCATCAAGAGTAGATGTAAATGCACCACCAGCAGAACCAGTTAACCAAGACTTCATTCTTCTGTCGTCAGCTTGTGAAGCTCTATAACGTACGTGTAAGAAAGGTCTACGGATGTTAGTTCCTAAAATTTGATCGTAAACAGTTGATGTTCCAGCAGGTACTAATACACCTTCAATAGAGTTGATTCCATCGATAGCGCCACGAGTTGAAGCATCATTTAAGTATTTCCAATCAGTTTTGTAGAAATCATAAGAACCTCTTCTAAAACCGCTAAATCCAAGATTTAAAGCCATTTCTTCTGAGTTTTCAAATAATCCAAAAGCAGTACCGCCAGCAGCACCACCAGAAATAGAAGCTAGCATGTCATCAAAGTCAAGAGCAGTTTGTCTTTGTAAGAATAACATGTTTTCTTCAATAGCACCTTGAGTATCTAAGTTTTTCAAGATAGCATCAAAGTCGTCAAGTCCAGCAGCAGCTGTAAATCCTACTTGTACATTACCACGATCATTGATAGCAGCAAACAAACCTTCACTACCATTTGCAGAAGCTGCAGCAGCGCCAGTTGCTTTTTCAGCTTCTACCATAGACATTTCTAAGTAATCTTCAAAACGTAGTCTTGTTTCAGACTCAGCTTTTAAATACCATAAATAACCAGAAGCACCATCTTCAGTAGCAACTTCAACCCAACCAATTTGAGCCATATCAGATCCTGATACTACATACTTACTTTTAAGTATAATTGGTGAGTTAGCAAATTGAGTAAAAGTAGGTTCAACACTAACGTAAGAAGTGCCAGCATTAGCACCAGCAATAGCGTTTGTTACATCGCCACCTTTCGCATATTCAGAACCGTATACAAATACTTTTAATCCTGTAGCTGTAAAAGCATTAAGATTAGCAGCTATATAAGGTTGTACAGTAATAACACCAGTTGTAGTATTAGAGTCAGTTACCAAACATTTTTCTTCAAGACCAGTAGCTGGATCTAAAACAACAACAGTAGCTCTAGGTGAAATAACGTTTGTTGTACCTGCTACGTTGTTAACTTTAATAGTTAACTGAGGAGCGCCACCTGGTAAAGTACACCCATCATATGCAATGTGTAATCTATTTTGTTCAGACCAAATTACTTGATCAGATGTCATTGGCATTTCAGCGCCAACCATTCTTAAGAATCCAGATAACGTTCTGTTTCCATAACGCTCTACTTCTTGTTCATAAATTTCAGGTAAGTACTGTTGCGCGAAAGTGCTTGTTTTTTCAGCATCATACGCACCACCTGCAGTACTGTCAAATTGTAGGTAATTACTGTTCAATAACTCTTGACTTTGAGATGGAACAATTTTACCAAATTGAGGAGTTAAACTCATAATTAATAATTTTTAATTAGTTAAATTTTTTTGTTTTAATTTTTAGTTTTGTAGAATCAGCGCCTGAAATAGCTTTAACTTTAAATCCATTAATAAACACATCACCTTGAGTAGTTCTAGCTTTAGTGTCACTCAGGTTTTTTGATTTGTTTATAACATCTTTTACAGCGTCTGCTTTTCCTTGCTCATAAAAATGAGCGGCAATCTTATCTACGTTTTCAGCAGCATAAATAGCCTTGTGATAACCATTAACGTCTTGAACATTACCATTTTCGTCTAGGAACTTCCCAACGAGGTTTGTTATATTAGACTGGCTTTCTGCAACTTTATCAACATTTTGAATATTATACTTATATTTCTTTTCACCAACACTGATATCAAAACCTTTGAAATCATCGCTAAAAAGCTTTTTTGTACTATCTTTAAACATTTGATGCTGTTGCTCAGCTTGTTCTTGCTCCTTATTGTATCTATTGAAAAAATCCATAGCTTTTTGTTGTTCCTGAGTAACGCCCGGTCTCAACTTGATCTCGTCGTAATACTTACTCTTAGTTTCCTCTAAAAAGCTCTTGGCTTTCGCAACTTCTTCTTTAAACGCAAGTTTCTTTTTGCGTATATCCCTTTCTTCATCGATGTCTTCATCGTAGTCAAAATCTTCTAATAAAAGATCAAGATCTTCAGAATCTAAATAGGGTTTATTTTTTTTGTAATACTCTTTAATTAGAGTTTTGTCGTCTACATTACTGTAATCAGCATTTAAACGAGTATAATCTTCTATTGTGCCACCTGTTTCTTCCATAAAAGAAACTAGCTTTTCAATATTCTCTGGCAATGGTTTGCCTAATACTTTTTCATCTCTTATAGCTTCTTTAACCTCTGCTTCAACTTGTTTAACTTCAGCTTCTGTTACTTCTTGGATCGGAGAAAACCCTTCAGTAGTCTCGTTGGACTCTTGTACAGGTTTTCCCACCTCTGTGCTATCTCCGGATGGTTCTTCCACAGATACCTCCTTTGTTTCTCCGACTTGAATGGCATCTTGTTCTTCTTTTTTTATTACTACTTTTTTAACCTCTGGTTCTAATTCAACTAAAGGTTCTTTAGGATTTATATTTACTTTAGTAACATTATCCTTAGTTTCGTTTAATTTTTTAGGTGTTTTCTTTTTTGTTTTTAATTTAAACTCACCTTCCTGCTTAACAGGTTCATTTGTTTTTACTTCTGACATAATATAATATAATTAAATAATTAAATAAACATTTACATAAATGCGTTCATACCAGCTTCTGACTGGTTTTCAAAGTTAATTGGTAAACCATCATTATTTCTTTGGCTTATCATTTCGCTTTGCTGCGTACCTTCCATTTGTATACGCTTATCTTTTCTATTTTCTTTTTCTTGTTCTTTTTGTTGTTGATTCTGTATTTCAGCTTGTTTTAATTGCATATCAAACTGATGCTGCATTTGCATTTTTTGTTGATCAAGCTGAGACTGTATTTCCATTTTTTGAATTTCCATTTGAGTTCTAGCTTGCTCGTATTGTACCTTGGAACCGCTTATAGCTTCTTGTTTCTGAACTTCAGCCATAGCTGTTTTCTCAGCGGTTTCAGCTTGAGCAGCCGCTTGAGCTTGTATATTAGACTGTTGAATTTCCATGTCTTGCTTTTGCTTACGCTTACGTTTTATTTTAAGCATTTGATTAGCAAGTTTAAGATTTTTTATTTGTCTTACATCAATAGCATCATCTAAATCAATACCATTATTTTGCAATGCAATTTGTATGTTTTGCTCAAGCTTAGCTTGTTCTTCTTCATCTGGTTCTAATTCTAAAAATATACCAAAGTCATGCAAGTTTAAAGCGCTTATTTGCTCTAAAGTCTGTGTATTAAACGAAGATATTGAATTTTTAAGAGATTCAGCTGTTAAAGGAAACTCTAAAGCATCCGCTATTTTTAGTGAAATATTTTCTGCTATTTTAAGAGTTATATATAAACTAGATTGATTTATATGCTTAGTAGCTGTATTTGACGCGCTAGCCGCTAATTTCTGTAATCCTACTAATGTATTGCGATCAGGCAAACTACCGTCTCTAGCTTCGTTAAGCCCTGTTACATCACGTATCATTTGTAAATAATACTGATAAGTATTAATTAAACTAGATATTTTAGCACCACCATTACTGCTTTGTAATTCCTGTATAGGTACTTTTCCTCTATTTACTTCACCATCTTGAGTAAGAGATCTACCAACTATAGAACCTGTTTGAAAATACATATTCAATGCTTCGGCTGGGTTGTAATTAGTACCGTTACCTAAGTCTACTTCTGCTAGGCCGTCCATATCTAAATAAACACCATCAGGTACTATTCTAGATAAAACTTGTTGAAGCTTTAAATGAGTTAGTTGTATCATATCAGCAAAGCCAATACATTTGCTAACTAAAGAGTCAATTCTTCCTTTGTACATTCTTGGTGCACAAATAGAATAATTCATTTCTACTTTAGTAGTATCCGCATAAGGTCTTGACATGTTTTCTGCTAATTCCCATTTAAGCATAGTGTCTGTGCCTAGGACTTTAGCCCCGGTGTATAAAACCTCTATAGATCTTGAAACTCTTTCAAAATTATCATTTTCTGGAGGATTGAATGTATCTGGCTTTTCAATAGCCTTTAACAACCCTTGGTCAGTTTGTTTTATTTTAAACACCTGATTATGATATGTCTTATAATCAAAGTACATAATCTGAACAGTGTTTTCATCATAACCATTATAACCAGTAACATATTGCCTGTTTCCAGGCATTTTCTGTATACGCTCAAGTTCTTCGTTAGATATATGTGGAAATTCTTTTTTAAGTTCTGGTATTGTTATAGACTTAACTTCGCCTACATAATATATGTCTTGAAAATTAGGATCTTCTGTGTATGAATATACCATGTAGGCAGGATCTACATAATCAACAGTAATACCATTTGCGGTATTAAAACTTGTTTTACTAACAGCAATACCGCATACTGTTAAATCCATATTTAATCTTCTACGGATAAGATCATATTTGTTTTGAGCAAAAACAGTTGTTATAGCTTCTTCTTCTGCTATTTCTACTGACTGCTTATAACTAAGCTGCATGTGAAGTTCAAGCTCTTCTTGAGTTTCTGGTATCAAATCAGGATTTGGTGTTTGATATAAATCAATACCAAGAACTTGCTTTATATTTTCTATATAATCTTTAGCAAGCATATCTTCATATATCTTAGAAGCGTAAGAAGTTCTTTTTTTAATGGAACTAGGATCTTGCGCGTATGCTTTTATTTCATAAGCTCTTTGTGATATACCATTAACTACTATGTCTACAAATTTAGACAATATAGGAACTGGCTTCCAGTCTAAATTAAGATAAGACAAATCACCATTAATAGATAATTCATCTTTATATTTTTGTATAGGCTGCTCTCCTCGAGCGTATAATCTTAGCGTGTTAAAGTTATTCCAGTTAGTTAAGTATCTATTACCGCTAGTTCTACCTGATTTAAACCACTCATATTCAATAGCCATAGCAACTTGGCTGCCGTATTCCAAACTTGCTTTTTCAGCATCGCTTACGACTTGACTTGGAAAAGCGCTATTTGAGTTAGTATATATATTCATTTAACTTATTATTTTTGATGAATTACCCCTGTTATCATATCTTTTTATTCCAAGATCTACAGGTTCTAATTTAATTTTGTTTACTGGAGAATATCTATGCTTGTTACAAGCCATTAAAGCTAAACCAGAACTAATAGAAGCATCGTGTTTTGTTCTATTGTTTATATTGAATTTAGCCCAATCTTCTAGTGTTCTTTGAAAATACATATCACCATAACCCGATTCTTTTAGTCCTACAAATGTTTCTATGTAGGTTTCAATAGCTGACGCATGCGCTTGCTTTATGTCTTCACTTGAGTTTGGTATACCTCCTAATTCTCTTTCTGTTATAGAAAGTTTATTATATCTTCTATCAGGCCTGTTCATTGAAAAACCTCTGTAACCTCTTTTTTTAAAATAATATAATAATCTTGGTTTATTATTTTCTGCTAATATTGGCATGCCATAAAAAATACACGCCATAAGTACATCTTCAAAAAATGTTTCAGCTGTTTGAGGTCTAGCTATATACTCTAAAAAGAAGTGGTTAGGCGGTACGTCTTCCATTGAAAACTTTGTAAGACCGTGTAAAGATCCTTTAGAACCTCTTTTATCTACTGTACCTGATATGTCGTATGGATCACATCCAAATGCACCCATAAAATCATTACCTGGATAATTAGTGCCATTTTTTTTATAACGTTTGTTTTGCAAGTGAAACGGCGGTACCCAACTTACCTTAAATCTACCATTTTTGTTAGGAACAAATATAACTTTTGTATCTTGTTCTGCATTTTCCCATTGAAAACTACCCTGCGTAATATTTATAGAATTACGCATGTCTTCATTAAAATCTATTTGCTCATAAATTTTAGTTAGATTAAATAAAGATTCTTTTGACTCATCTCTAAATGCGTGCTTTTCAGTGCGTGGAAACTGTCTATAAAACTCATTTAAAGCATCTTGATCTTGTTTTAATCCTTCTACTTCGTTATCCCAATATTCTATTACACCTAAATCTATTATCTCACTTTGCGGTCCTTCAACTGGTTTTTTAGGCGTGTCGAAGACAGGTAATCCATAAGAATCAATGTATCCTTCGTAATTCCATTCCATAGGTATAAACAAGCTATATAATCCAGAGCGAGTTTGTCCATTCGCGTTTCGTTGCGTAATGTCTGAGTCATTGTATAGTTTTTTAAAATTGTCTCCACCTTTATCTAATGAGTTACTAGTTGAACCCATCATACACTTACCTATAATTCTACTACCTAATCGTAAGCAGGTTTTCGTGACCCTCCAGTTGTTAAGGATGTTCGTCGGGCGTTCCCATTTGCCGCTCTCATCGTGGACGAGGAGTTTGAGTTTCTCACCGTCATACGAGTTGTCGCCCGTGTTTTTCCAGTCGATCGTGGTGTCGAGCCCGTCGAGTTCACGTAGCGTCTCGTTATTCTCGAGTTTCTTACGCGTATATTTCGTCGCGGGGACGCGATACGCGAGTTCTGTCTTTGGCCTGTCCATACCGTCCTGTATCGGCTTGAAAAAGAAGGGGTAATTAACCGATATCGGTACCACCTTGTCTGTAAACATCTTCTTCGCATCAGGTCCAGACTTTGATAATATTCCAAACCTAGAGTCGCTTGATATGGTTGCCATATTAACGCACTCCCCGGACGCCATAAATGAGAATCCAGATCGTCTATTCTTAAGGTAGCACATCCCATATGACCTGTGATCGGCCTTGCAAGCTTCCCAGAATATGTAGAATAATCTGTTTGATTCCCTAAAATCTGGTTGCCCAACATCAATCTTGGACCACTGCAAGTACATATAGTGAGTACCAGTAATGTAAGTAGCCACATTCTTATTATAGAACCAAAAGCCTTCTTCCCTGCGGACGAACTCATTATCGATGTAATCATACCATTTTTCTTTAAAGTCTAACGGATATTCTTCCCAATCAAATACAGACTTTATTTTTTTTAATACTTTAGGGTATTCCGTATACTCCCATTTATTAGTTTCAAACTTATGTATTTTTTTAGCTTTAGGTAAAGCTATTTTTAAGTTTTGTATTTCGTATATATCACCTATTATACCGTCTCTACTTATTACGATAAGATCATACTCTTTGTTATAACCGTAATCCCATTTCTTATAACGGTTCATACGTTTTAAAACCTTAGGCTTTATATGATCTTTTAATACTTTATATAATGTTTGTTCGTACATTACTTCTTAGATCTACCTTCAGCAAAACCTTTAAAAGTTCTTTCTTCTTTAACTTCTTTTGGTTTATCGTTTAATAAGTTCTCTTCTTCTTCAATGCGACTAAGTATTTCAAAGGCATCGAATATAGCAAGCTTTTTAGTAGCCGCGGCGTTTTTGAGTCTGTCAGCTGATATGTCGTCATCTGAATCAACAATGGCTTCTTTAGCTACCTTGATTAACTCTTCAACTGCTCGCTGCCCAGCTTGGATTATATTCTTCTTCGTTTCCTTGGTATTCATACTTAATTACAATATCATTAGATTTCATACAATAAAGTCGTTTATTTTCGACTAAAAACTCCCATTCACTGTTAGGAGTAAACCCTACAAGATCTCCTGGGTTTATATTAAGCGCTTCTAAGGACTTATTACCATATTTAAGTATACCAATAAGGCTAGCCTCTTTATCAAGCGTTAGATCTTGTTTGCTTTTTATAGGTGTTACAAAGCATCTATTGTTTATAGTTTTCCAAGTGTTTTTATTTTTATATAAATATATTTGGTCAACTGTACAGAAATATTGATTATCTTTAAAATAAGATCTGCTTTTTTTCTTTTCACCCTTCATGTCATAAAACGTTCTAAACACGTTTTGATGTATGATTATTATAGCACCTTTCTTTATAGGTGTTGAAAAGGCAGCTGGGGTTTCTACAACCCTAGCTAACCTATTTACAAATTTCCAGTTTTCAATTTTAGTATTTACAACTAATTTTTTATCACCTACGTTAACAGTATTGCTGTATTTATCGCCAACTGGTTCGACGATAAAATCGTATAGACTCTTCATTAATACTCTAAATCATACTCAACGGATATAGCCATGTTAGAATTAAATTTTTTCCATGGCAATACCTCGTTGTTTTTCTTTATGTGTATATTATAAGAACTATCAGAGTCATTAAATAAAATATAAGCTATTTCGTGACCACCATATACTTGTTGGCCAACAGAATAATGCATAGCTTCATTTTTATAATCAGAACCAATACTGATTTTTCTTATAACTGAATCCATTACTTAACTACTTCAAGAGCATCTTCTTCTTCTTTGATCTCAGTGTATTCCCCTGTTTTCAAATCAATAGATATCTTGCCGTACTCTTCTTCTATTTTTTGCTTTTCTTTTTCTAAACCTTCGTTGACTTCAGCTACCTTATGTAGTAAAGCGTGCTTTTGCGTTTCTAAAACTCCAATATTATTTAATATTGCCGTTAATTCGTCTTGGTACTTAACAATTGTTTCTAATTGTTTTTCTTTAATTTTTGCCATTTGATTTAATTTAAGTTAATTGTTTTATAATTATATAGTTACTCATGTTTTAGTAAATCTACTATTCAGGTAGATCTTCATATCCATCTGCATAATCAGCAGGTAAATACGATTCCATACCACTTACTTGCTCAGCGCTACATTCGTCTTTGTAAAAGTCGTTTGCTAATAACCAAAGAAAGTGATCTTTAAGACATTGCAGCTTTTCCTCTGTAGTCTCTGAATCTGCAGCTTCTGCTAATTGACCATCTACTTGACTTACAATAACTTCCTTGTGACTGTCTGGTGTGTTTTCGGATGTAATTACGTTTTTGTACATTTTTATTTATTTTGTGATTTTAAAATTTCTACTTCTTCTTTTAATTCTTGTATTGCTTTTACTAATATCGGTACAAGTTTTCCGTAGCTTAATTCAAGCTTGTCAGGGTTTTCGTCATAAACAAGTCTTAATGTGTCATTGTCTAACTCCTTAACCTCTTGCGCTATAAATCCAAAGTCTTTTTTGCCTTTATTGGCTGAATAAAATTTAACCTCTTCAACGCTGTCATCTTCATTTACTTTTATATTTGTTTCTTGTCTATTATCCCAAACAAACTGTCTTGGTTGTAAAGCGTCAATAAAAGCTAAGCCATAACTTAAATCTTCTATTTCTGTTTTATCTCTTTCATCAGACAATGATGTTATAGATGTGACCGCACAACGTAAAGATGTTATATTTGAATCTCCTAAAGTAATTTCATTTGAAACAGTTGCACTTGACGGAGTTGAACCACTACCAATAGCAATATTATTACCTCCAGTTGTCGCCGTATCCCCAGCATTACTACCTATGTAAACATTACCTGTACCAGTAGTTAAATCAGAACCAGCTGTTCTTCCAATAGCAACATTACTTGATGAACCCATACCTAAACTGAATCCCATAGCTCTCCATCCAACAGCAACATTTCCAGTACAAGAAACTGGATTTGAACTTGCGCCTAAAGCTCTTCCACCAATGACTACGTTTGTACTTCCAGTACCAGTCATCGTACTACCGGCTTCATTTCCTATATAAACGCTTTCTATACTAAAAGAAGTATTAGTAGATTTACCCGCTTGATAACCTATAAAAACACCTTTATCTCCAGTTGTCATTGCTGCACCAGCTTCAAAACCTATCATTACTTGCTTATCGCCACTTGTTAAACCAAGACCAGCGTTTTTACCAATTATAGTATTTTCTGTACCATCTGTTAAAGCCGACCCAGCTTCAGAACCCATTAAAGTATTATCATAACCAGTTGTAGCGGAAAACCCAGCTCGATATCCCACTGCGACATTGTTTGATTTAGAGCCAAAAGCACCACCCAAAGCATCTCTTCCTAACATTACATTATAGCGACTTGTTCCATTAGCATATTGACCAGCATTTTCACCGAGAGCGGTGTTTGAACCAGACTCCCAATATCTTCCAGCAGAATTTCCTACTGCTGTACTACTTCCCTCAACATTAGCTCTATCTGCACCAGCATTATTACCAATAAAAGTATTACCAGTTCCAGTGTTTAATGTTCCAGCTTTCCAACCTATACAAGTTCTAAACGCATTAGTAGTATTGTTTTTTCCAGCTTCATAACCAATATTTGTGTTTTGTTGCCCAGTAGTATTTGAATAACCAGCTTGGTACCCTACTGAAATATGACCATCTGAACTGTTACTTCTACCAGATTCATATCCTATATGAATTGAATTTGAGCCTGTAGCAGTGTATGCCGCAGACATTCCTATCGCAACAGTTTTATCTAGGTTAGCATTCCATATAGACCTATCACCAATAGCAACGTTACTACTACCAGATGTAATCATTCTACCAGCTTGCCAACCAATAGCAGTGTTACCATCGCCACCTTGAATACTATTAAGTGCGTTATATCCTACCGAAGTATTATAGTAAGCAGTTGATGATACACTAGCAGGGACATTGCCAATAAATTGAGATTCTTGTGCTGTAATTAAACAATCACTCAATCCATTTAAGTCTGAAGCACCTCCACCGCCTGCAGCAGCTAATGTTATTTTACCTGTTCCAGAACTAAAAGTTAAAACATCACCATCAGAAGCTCCTGATTGTAAGCCTGGTATTCTAAGTGATGTTATATTTGCATCACCTAAAGTTATTTCGTTAGTTGCCGTAGCTGAACTTGCATCAGCTCCATACCCAATTACAGTTAAATTGCTTCCAGAAGTAATTGAACCTCCAGCTAACCTACCAATAGCGGTATTATTGCCACCAGTTAACACACCACTCAAAGAACCACTACCAACAGCAGTATTATTGGCAGCACCAGTTCCGTTTAACGCTGACATAGAGCCATTACCAACAGCAGTATTGTGTTCACCAGTTCCTTGACCAGTACCAAAACTAAAAAACCCATTACAAGCACGATAACCAACTCCAGTATTATAAGAACCAGAGTTATATCTACCAGATTCATAACCTAAATGAGTTCTACGTAAGCCAGTAGTATTTTGATAACCAGCTTGATAACCTAAATTAGTATTACTTGCTCCAGAAGTTTGTGAGTAACCAGCATTGTAGCCTATTGAAGCATGTCCATCGCTTGAGTTATTTCTAGCAGCAGATCCTCCAATCATTATAGAGGTACTTCCTGAATTTGAATATCCAGCATTACTTCCTATATGAACAGATAAATTTGCAGATCCAGCAGCAGATCTACCAGCTTGGTCTCCAATACTTACGGTGTTTGATCTATTTCCAGCTAACCAACCAATAGCTGTAGCTCCTGATGAAGTGTTCCCACCAGCCTCTGTACCAACTATAGTGTTTGCAAAACCAGTGCTTGTTGTTAAACCTTGCCCTGCTCTACTACCTATACACACGTTGCTGTTACTTGTTGTAATAGCAACTCCAGCTCTATATCCAATTAAAATATTGTCTTGACCTGATGTTAAGTTAGTTCCTGTGTCTCCTCCACTTAAAACAACATTCTGTGCTCCTGTTACTGAGGTTGGTACAAAACCTGCGTAAATAGCATTTTTACCAGATGGTATTGAATATGGTGTTAAACCACCACCGCCTGCAGCTTGTAATTCTAATTTACCAGCACTTGAATTGAAAGTTAGTACGTCACCATTACTTGCGCCAGCTTGTATACCAGGCATTCTTAATGTAGTAGTTGCTGCATTTCCTAAAGTTATTTCATTTGACACAGTTACAGACGACGCTGTAGCGGCGTATCCAATAAGTATGTTATTTGAGCCGGTAGTTAAATTATCTCCAGCTTGATACCCCATGATAGTGTTGTAGTTACCATTTGTAACTAATCTACCAGCATCACAACCAATAGCTACATTCCCGGCTTTTGAACCATTTGATATAAATGAATTTTGACCTACAGCTGTGTTAAATGATCCTGATATATTACCAGACATAGATGCCGCACCTACGGCTGTATTATTAACCCCTGTACCTTGCCTTAAAGCTGATTTACCTATTCCTGTATTTTGAAATCCAGTTTGAAGCATTCCAGCTTGTCTACCAACCATCGTTCTGTCTTGCGCAGTAGTGTTGTTTTTACCTGCTTCTAAGCCTATATTTGTATTGTTTGCACCTGAAGTTTGTGAGTAACCAGCTTGATAACCTATAGAAATATGATAATCAGATGTGTTAACTCTTGCTGCTTCTCTACCTATACCAACCACTAATTCTCCTGTTTGAGAATTACCTGCTTGTTTTCCTATTAGTATACTTCCACTACCACCGCTACCACTTTCAAAAGCTTTTTGACCAATAACCACCATGTCTGAAGTATTAGTAGAAGATGCAAGAGCAGCTTCAAAACCAATAAAAACATTATTACCTCCATTAGTTATTACTTTACCCGCGTCATTTCCAATTATAGTATTATTAATACCTACAGTTAAAGCATTACCAGCATCAATACCTAAAACAGTGTTTCCTTGAGGAGCGCCACTTAATCCAGATGGAACAAAACCAGAATATAAAGAATCTGTTTCAATTGAAAAAGGGTATCCACCTAAATTACCAGGTGCTATTTTTTTCATTGTTGTGCCTTGATAACCTACAAGAAAATCTACATTAGCTGAGTTTGTTTCTGTGTTAAAAGCTGAAAATTTTATATTTGCCATTTTATATTTTTATTTATTTAAGGTGCTATTTCTTGTACCATAAAATTAGTACCAACTTCTGTTATACACTTGTCTCCGTTTTCTGCAAGTATAAAAAACTCTACAGGTTTAATTGGACCTCCACCACCTGCTATAGTTAAAGGGACTGCTAGTATAGCGTTTGCGTTACCTAGTATAGTTGGCATATTATCTTAATGCTATTATTTTTGTTGCTGTAGTGCCAGTTGAATTTACTCTTTTTACTTGTAAAGGTATGAATGAAGAATCAGGTACGTTTTCTAATAGAACCACTTGATCGCTTGACGCAGGTACTACCGCTATATTAGCAGCAGTTCCTCCGTCACCTACAAATAAACTAAATCCTTCGCTGTCACTAGGTCCAGCGTTAGATCTATATATTTCATAAGGTCTACTTCCAGTAGGTACTGTTGCGGAAACTATTAAATTATTGTCATCTGTTACAGATACTACTGTTACTATTGTTACCGCTGAGCCTGGTGTCGCATTGTCATTAACATACACCACGTCTCCTATAGATACTCTGTTAGAATAACCAGTATTACCTGGATTAGAAACACCTAGAAAATTAGCAGAAGCATCTGTAATAGTTGTACCTGTACTATTTTTTGTTCCTGTTATATAAGCATCTGGCTCTGGTATATTAATAGTATCACTAGGTACTACATTTAAAGCTTGTGTTGGTTGATTACTTGCCATTTGTTTTATTTATTACTTATTGATTTAAACTTTTCTGCGCCTCGTGAACCAAAATATGCTACATACACAGTTGTTGTTAATGTTTTTAATAGATTTATCCACTCTTGTTCTACAGTGAAATCTATATAACCATGACTATCAACCCATATAAAAGCTATAGTCATTATAGTTAAAAATATCAAACTCATAGGTCTAGTGTTTTTACTAAGCCACGAGTCTGATGTCATGTCGCTTTCCCAGCGCTTTGATACTTCTTGTGCTTCAACTATATCTTGTTGTAATAGTTTTAAAGCCATTTCTTTATCAGGTGGAGGTAAAGTTTCATCTCTATCGATTAAGTTCTTTACAACACCTAATAATCCTTTATCTGGTAACACGTCTGCTAATGAATCTAGTACTCCAGATTTACCAAGCAGAAACTGACCGACTTTAGTATCTTTAAATTTCTTTTTAGGCATTTTTATAAGCCTCGGCTTCCCAAGGTAATTTTTTAGCTCCTTCGTTCATTTTAGATCTTGGGTATGTTCTACCTTTCCAGTAAACGTTTTCATCGTCATAATCTAAATCACCACGTTTCATTTGATCTATATGAACCATTTCGTGGTCTATAACGTCTTGAGTTTTTGAAGGATCTACATCTTTGTTTATAATAATTGTTAAATTATTATTGGCTTTACCCATAACCCCGTCTTCCATATCTACATGATATATTGGAGTGTTGTCTAATTTATAAGGAGGATTATTAAGTTTAAAAGCCATAGTTATTGTTTATAAGGAAACATTTTATTTAATGCTCCTTTTCTAGCAGCACAACCGCAAGGGATGTTAAGTCCCTTGCTAACTGTGTCTACCATTTTTTTGATACCAGTAGCTTTAGTGAACTTTTCTATATCGTCTCCTAAACCTGTTGATTTCATAATTATGCGATAGTCATTGCTGTTACTTTCACAGTTGAAGATGGTATAACGATAGCCATAACTCCTCCTGGATTAGCTGTTAAAGCAGACTGTAAATCCTTGGTCCAGTCTGAAGCAGCTGCGGCAACAGTTAATAATATACTTTTACCAATACTATTGTAAAGAGTAACTGAATTATTATTAGCTGTAGTTCCATTTGCAATACCCATGTGAACAGACACAATGTCTCCTAGTAAAATATCAGCTACACCAGCATTGTTTGCAATGTTGATATTTTCTTTTCTAATTTTAATGTACTTTGCCATTTTGTTTAATGTTTAATGTTAATGTTAATGTTAATGTTAATGTTTGGCTAGGTTTGTACAGTCCTAATCTGTTTATGATTTTCCTCCTCGCATTTCGCGTCTCGCTCTAGCGTGCTCAAATCCTCCTGTCATATCGTGTTTTATTCTTTTAGCTACTTTTTTAACTCCTTTTCCTACTTTTTTTACTGTGTTAAAAGCTGCTTTTGCTACTTCAGGAGTCAATCCTGGCATGATTGCTGCCGTAGCAATTCTAGCTACTTCTTTTTTTATTCTTTTTGGATCTATATTTTTAGCAGGAGAGTCATGCCCCATTTCAGCTGGACTGTGTCCCATTTCAGCTGGACTATGCCCCATGTGCATAGCAGACTTCGAATGCTTTGACATCCATGATCCTCCACTAGCATGTTTAGCTATTGGATTAATGTCTAATAAATTTTTTCTTTCTTGTTTTGCGGATTCCATACGTGGTCCTCCTTTACAATGTCCCATAATTTTTGTTTTTATTATTGTTTGTATTTTTTTAATTTTCTAGATTCGGCTGTATGTTCTAATTTTTTAATTTTTCCAGGTGTAGCCGTCATTCCATGTGTGTGTGGTATTACGTGTTTTGCTGGAGAACCATGTTTTTCTTTATCATATTTCATATCGCCTGCTAATTTTGAAATATGTTTCTCGTCAGCAGTCATTTTCTCGTCGCTGTGTCCGTGATGATCATCATATAATACATCACGCTTTAAATAATCTATATGAGCCGCGTCGTCTCGCTCTGTAGCTTTATAATTTTCTTTTGTCACTTTAGTATGCGCATGATCCATTGACCATTTAGCATTACCAGTATATTTTCCGTAGTGTCCTTTTTGCATTCCCATTATTCACTTTGTTGATTACCATAAATTTTTCTTTTAGCTAAAATAATAGCTTTTTCATCATCAGTAAGATCATCTAAATTAAAACCTTTACTTTTATTCGCCAAACGTTGCGTTATTAATGCTTGTGCTGCGTCTGCTTTTTTACCAAGCTTTTCTGCTCTTTCTAATTTTTGTTTTCCTCTAGTAACAACTTTTCCACTTTTATCTACATAAACAAATCCTCCTTCTCCGTCTCCAACGTAAATTGTGTTTCCAGCCTTATCTTTTTTGTCAACAAGATTACCTGTTCCGTCATCTACTTTTTGAGCTTGTTTTTTTATACCTTGATCATCAATTTTAGCTTTTCTTTTTTGAGCTCTTTCTAATTGATTTTCTGGATCTGTAAAAATTTCATCAGCTTTTTTAGCGCCTTCTACAATATCATCTTGTAGTTTTTGAAAAGCCTTTCTGTTAGAAACATATACCGTACCGCCTGCTCCTGAGGTGTATGCTCCAAGTAATGGTGATTTTTTTAAAAAAGGTGTAGAGAATTTAGAGCTCATAGTTTATTTTTTAGAACAACCAAAGTTTTTGGCGTAATTAGCCATTTTAACAACTTCTTCGCTGTATTTATCTTTCTTTGACATTACAGCACTAGCTGCAGAACACGCGTCTTTAAAACCGTTCTTCTTAGCCCAAGCCGTAAACTTGCCTTTATTTTTATCCTTTATTTCAGGAAACTCTTTAAAAAATGGAGAACTGTACATTACTTATATACTTTAGCGCATTGAGTTATTGGCTTTCCATTGTAATAGCTTTTAGCCTTAAGTACTTGTATGCCTGTGATGCCAGAACTAGAACCAACTCCATGTGGTCTTCCTGTTTGATCTAATGGTCCGTCCCATATAGCATTTTCACCTACAACACCGTGAGTGTTTTTAGATGCCATTGTTTTATCGTAATTTGGATCTGTTTTATGCATAATTTTATTTTTTGTATTTATTTAAAGGTGTTGCTAAACCTTGTTGAGGCATAGTTCTATTGTATGAACCGGCAACTGGTTGGCCTGTTATGCTAGGTATTTGAGATTGCATAGAGCCTAGAGCATTAGGATTAATAGCTGTTGGTGCAAGCTGATTAGCTTGAGGCATACCTGTCATTGGATCTATACCAGCTATACCAGTGCTAATCATTGTAGCTGGACTAGCCTCAATAGCATCTTTTAAATGTTGAGGTAAATTTTTTTGTTTACCTACAAGTTCTTTTTCTAAAGGTGTTTCCATTTTAGAAGGCGCACCTTTACCGCCGTCTGCTCTACTTGCATGTACAGCTTTTCGCTGTGCGTCGCTTGCATATCCCATGTTATCTATTTTTATCTTTGTTTACGTTATAAATAGCTTTTGTCATAACTTTATCAGTGTATGTCTCGCCATTAATTATCTTGTTTCGTCTACCTGTGTTTATATCTTCTTCGCCAAGCATTATTCTGTATATTCTACTTATTAATTGCTTACCTTTAAATGATACTTTATATATATGGTATTTTTGAGTTGTTCTATTTCTATGTCTCCAGACTTTAATCCAGTCTTGTTTCAATAGTCTATTCCAACGCCGGTTATCCCAGCTGTAAGAATAAACACCCATCTCAAAGTCTTTCTTAGTGAAAAACTCCATACAATCAAGGTATATAAGAAGTTCTAGATCTGCATCGTTTAAATCGTTATTACGACAAGCCCATTTTCTTATAATACGGTAGTGTTTCAAGAGGTTTAGTTCTCTAATGTCACTAGCGTCTAATCTCATAATACAACAACTATGTCACCTGATTTTATAACGTGATAAGATTTTTTATCAACTTCTATTTTATGACCAGCATGGCGATCGAAGTATATAGTATCGTTTTCTTTAACGCCTGCTACTTCTTCACCTGCAGATACAACGCTTGCTTTAACATAGCGTATATCTTCTCTCTGGCTTTCTGCAAGAAGTAAACCACCAGTTGTCTTGGTAGTACCTTCTTTTTCTTTTATTATAATTAAGTTTCTACCTATTGCCTTCATCAATTCTTAAATTATTAATTACACAATCAGTAGATAATATTGTTGTTGCTACAGAAGCTGCATTTTGAAGAGCGCTCTTGGTGACAAGTAGTGGATCTATAATACCAGACTTAATCATATTTACCATTTTTCCTGTAACCACATTGTAGCCTTGTCCTTTTCGCATTGATGTTTCTACGTTTGTAACACCTGCATTTTCAAGTATAGTTTTAAAAGGGGCTTTGATAGCTTCTAATAAAACTGTTTCACCTATAGACTTAGCCGTTATATTGTTAGCCGCATTTAATAGAGCAATACCACCACCAGGAACAATCCCTTCTTTGATAGCAGCTTTAGTAGCACAGACAGCGTCTTCGACTCTATCTGTTTTTTCTTTTAATTCTATTTCTGAATTAGCACCTACTTTTACAATTGCTATTTTAGCAGACAGCATGGCTAATCTTTTTTCTAGCTTTATAACCTTATTAGGATTTTTTTCTTTAGCTAGATTTTTTTTAAGAGTTTTTATAACATCATCAACTTCTTCACTAGCTTGTTCTATTTGAAGCACGGTGTCTTGATGTGATGTAACGCTTTTTAAACATGCACCTAAATGATCAACTTGTATCATTTCCATGTCATCACCTAAGTCTTCGTTTATAATAGTAGCACCAGTAAGCAATGAAAGATCTTGTAACATCTGCTGTTTATTAATTCCGTAAGTTGGAGCATCAATAACATTTACTTTAATGTTGCCTTTCATTTTATTCATTGCTAGAGCTGATAAAACACCTTGTTCTAAATCGCCTATAATAAGCAAAGGTTTGTTGTTTTTTATTACGTACTCTAGCACAGATTGAATCTGTCGTATTGTCTCTACTGGTGATTCTAGTAAAAGCACTAGCGGCTTTTCAAGTTCAGCAGTCTTAGCGGCTTTGTTAGTTATGAAATGTGAGTTAGTTATACCTTTATCGTATTGAACTCCATCTACAACCTCTACAGATGTTACACCATCTGAAGCTGTTTCCATCATAACCACGCCTGTATTATCTACAGCTCTAAAAGCATCAGCTATTATTTTACCAAGCGAGGGTTCATTGTTAGTCGATATTGTAGCTATTTGATCTATCATTTGACCTTTTACATCAACTGATAGTGACTTTAGATACTTAACTACTTTCTTGACA